>Ga0073936_10000058_pt1 | contig 132306 bp, 124 predicted proteins | sample AliMusrvi5mmetaG_FD_87041 | JGI IMG/M metagenome (GOLD analysis project Ga0073936, IMG submission 87041) | Freshwater lake bacterial and archeal communities from Alinen Mustajarvi, Finland, to study Microbial Dark Matter (Phase II) - Alinen... | ecosystem: Environmental > Aquatic > Freshwater... | reverse complement strand
TCCCCATGAGTTCTTCGATGCGCTCACTCAGCGTCAACGATCCTTCGGCTTGGTGAGTCGCTTCCATCCACCCACCCACATGCAAATTGATTCACATGTCTTAATTATTACTTAACGGCATTGTGCCTAGGCCGTGTTTTCCGCCGCCTTGGGCCGTCAAGCGCTGAAGGGAGACGGGAATAGACGAGGTTTTCGGCCTGCGACGACGGCACTGTGGGGACACAATGCCCTCCCCTGCGCCGGACGCTGGCGACGCGGGAATGTTTTTCAAGGAACTTGTCTGACAGGACACTAGCTGGATGGGAAGATCGGTCCGATCATCCTGCACACGCTGTCCGTCGCCGTCCTGCCTCGGTTCTCAATTGTGCAGAGCCTTCACAAGCGCATCGGCAATGGCCTGCATGCCTTTGTCGCCGGGATGATTGGCGACGCCCTGGTTCTTGAACGGCCGCTCCGACCGCGCGTAGTTGCTCTTATCTTTGCTGAGACTGCCTATATCCACGAAGATGCCCCCTGCCTCGCGACAGGCCTGCTGGAGAATCTCGTCCTTGGATTGATTCGCCCAGAAGCAACTGCGCACGACGATGGTGGGGTGCTTCTCCGATTTCAGCGCGTTGAGCAGTTTTGCGACGCCGCTCTTGAATTGAGCCTTGTCCTCCGCGGACTTTAATGCCGGCACGTTCTCACCGATGGCGACGATGATCAAATCCGCCCGGAAGTCGAAGGCCTGCTTCATTTTACCCGCCACGTCGTAGCCCGAGTATGTGCGCTCAAAATCGGCGATGTTCTTCACCATCACTTCGGGAGGCGCGCCCGACTTTTGACCCAGTGCCTTCGACACCAAATGGACATAGTCCTTCGCCTCCGCGCTGGCAGCCATGCCCCAATTGCCCGACCAGTCGATGTCCGCCTTCGGACCATGCATCGTGATGCTGTTGCCCAGAAACAACACCTTGCGCCAGCGGCCCGATTGAGCCGCGCTTTGGCCTAACGCCGGACCTGCAAGACACAAACTAACGAGCCCGAGAAGGAGAGTGAGGAAAATTCGACGCATGCGATTCATAGAGGTCTGGGGATGAGACGACGAAGCCCGCCTCCGTGGCATTTTTCAGAAGGGTCCAATGATGCCAATGGTCGTTTAAAGACCCTTCGAGCCCGGGTTCTGTTTGTCGAGCGCCTCGCAGGCTTCAATGTCCTTGATGCACAGGTACTCTTCCCAGCCAGGCCAGCGATACGCCACGTACTTGGGCTTGCCGGACCTCTTCCAAAGTTTCTTTTGACGATCAAACAACCACCCCTGTCCCGGGGCCTTGTACCCGTCCAGAATATTTTTGATGTCGCCGTCAGAGATGTATTTGTCGCCATCCTGCTTCTGAAAGATTTCCCAGATCGATTTCCCGTCGTGGATCACGACTTCAATCTGGAAGTTGTTCTTGAAGTACTTGAATGTCTCCGCTCCAGACTGGCGCTGAAGGTCGGAGCGCGCGCCATCGCCATATCGTGTTATGATCTCCTTCTCGGTCTCTCCGACGCGGGCAGAGGCTGAAGTGCAGGACACGGCAGCGAAGGCGATCATGAGAAAGGCGTGTTTCATAGTTTTCAGTGGCTCGTTTCTAACCAGCCATCGAAGCTTAGGCATATTCGTTGTGCATGTCACCATCCGTATGGTCATTTTTAATTCATCACCCACCCTCTTCCCGCCTCCCTGATCGTGCCGCTATTTCTTGGGAATCTCGTTGAGTGTGTAATACGCCACCGTGTGCAGCAGGGGCAGGCCCTCAGCATCCCTCACGCCATCGAGGTGAAATTCGTGGATATCGCCCTGGGTGAGCTTGTCGAGGGTCAGGCGCACGGATTTGTGGTCCTGGGCGACCACGGCCTTGGTGATCTTGGGGATGAATTCATCGACCTCATCGCCGCCGTACTCTTCGCGATAGGCATAGGTGAACTCGCGGCCCCGGTAGCTGGCGATGTCGCCCGCGGTGGTGGGATCAACGGGATGAGTGAAGGTGATCTCGAAGCCGTCTGGTCTGGCATGTACTTCATGCATCTCGAAGGGCACTTTGCCGGTCCAGTCCAGACGTTCAAAGCTGTAAGGCTTGCCGCCGCGTGAGCCCCAGCCGCGGTCGCTGCCGCCGGCGAATATCTGGCCTGCTTCATTCATCCGGCCGCCAATGAGGCCGCTGCCGAAGCCCAGGCGGAAGGGGAAGACCACGCCCTGGCGGATGCCATTGACATCCTCCATGAACACGCGGCTGATGTTGCTGTGGCTTTGGTCGGCGATGAAAAGCTGCTTCTGGAAGGGGCCAAACTTGCCATCCGAAAGATCGCAGATGATGAAGCTCGACGAGTTGCCGATCTTGCCGTGCACCATGTAAACCACCGGTGGCACGAGTTCCTTGATGCGCTTGCGTTCGATCTCCATGCGGTCAGGATCGACGTGCTTGTCCTTGGTCCCCCGCTTGCGGGCGCCCTGGTAGGCCTCGGGCAAGGGGTCAAGCGGACGCGGGCCCATGTTCGGGGCCTGGTCATACCAGATGTTGCCGCCCGGATGGCCTTGGAAGGTGCCGGGAATGAGGTGCTGCAAAGTGCAGGCGCCGTGCCAGGGCCCCTGGTTGTCCATGTAATAGGCATCGCCATCGGCATCAAAACCCACGCCTCCGGGTGAACGGATGCCCGAGCAGGTGGGCACCATCGAGCCATCCGGTTTGACACGCACGCACCAGCCGCGGAAATCAATCTGGCTGCTGAAGGAGCCGGTGAGGCAGAGGCAGACCCAGATGTCGCCGTGCTTGTCGAAGCGCGAGCCGATCGCATACTCATGGTAGTCGCCGGAGACGCCCCATTTGTCGCACACGGTTTCGAAGACATCGGCACGGCCGTCGCCATCGTCATCCTTCATGCGCACCACCTCGTAGCGTGTGGTGGCGTAGATCCAGCCATCTTTCTGGGCCAGCCCGAGCACCTCGTGCAGGCCGCTGGCGAAGAGCTGGTACTGCACCTTGGAAGGATCAGGATCAGCGGCATTGGAAACGATCCATACTTCTCCCCGGCGGGTGCCGAGCGCCAGCTTGTGGTCCGGCAGGAGCTCGATGGAACCCACTTCCATGGCCGTGGTCTGCGGCGTGGAGAAGGTGGTGATTTTGTAGAAGTCGGACTCCTTGGGGGCGTCAGCGGCGTGGGCGCTGGTGGCGATGAGCAGCAGAGATGCGAGGAAATATTTCATGATACGATGTGCCAGGATGAACCCCTATTTAAGCCACTGATAGATGACTTCGATTTTGCCTTCCTTAACGGGCACGACGAGGTTCTTGCCTGCCACCTGGGCTGCGGCAGCGGTGATGCGAAATTGATTGTCGAAGTCGTGTCCGCCGATGCTGGCGCGACCTGCATCAATGGTGAAGCTGTGGTCCTTGGCCTCGATTTTCCAACCAGCAGCGAGCTGGAACCAAGTATTCTCCGGCACCTTGCCGGTGAAAGTGAGGGTGCGGATGAGCTTGCCGGCGGGTGTGGTGCCGGAGCCCTCGGTGTCGAAGCGATCGGACACCTTCACCCCGTTCCACTCATAGCTGAAGGTGGGCTGGCGTCTGGCGTCCAGGCGATAGCCTTTGAACTGGTAGTCTGCGGCGCGGGTCTTGGATGCGAGCTTTGGCCAGTCGGCACCGGGGCTGCTTACGGTGGCAAAGGGAAGTGTCGCTTCGAGCACTGGACGCAGCACGTCATATCCGAGCGGTGGCTGGGCACCGCCGCCGCGGCTGGTCCAGTGCCGCGCGGCATCAATGAACGCCCCGCGCCAGATGAGTGCGAGGTTCATGGTTTCGGCATTCCAGGCGATGTTGAAGCCGCCGGGATAGCCGACGCCAATGCCACGATTTCCGGCACCGGTGATGAAATTGCGGTACACCAGCGCCTCATTGGCCACGACCAGGGGCATGCCAGTCGTCTCGTCCTTCTTGCTTTTGCCGCCGCCTTTCCAAGCGGGATGCAGCCAGGTGGACAGCGGAGTGATGTCGAAATCGGGTCCCTTCCAGGCGGCAAAGAGCTTGATCTCCCCGGCCGCTTGAAAGTATTCCAGCCGGTATTCGTGCGCGCCTTTCTTCAGCTTGACGGACTTGGACTTGATCTCACCGGCCGGATGAATGCCATCATAAGACACCGCTTCCTTGCCATCAATGAGGACGCGGCTGCCATCGTCCGAAGAAACGAAAAACGTGTAGCTGCCATCCTTGGGAGCGTTCAGCCCACCGGTGAAGACGAGGCCGAACTGGTTCTTGTAATCGTCGAGTTTGATCTGCACCAAGTTGTCAGGCACGCTGCCTTCGCGATGAGGAGTCAGGCTCTTGAAATCCGGCAGCATCTTCCAATCCCCGAGATAGAGGGCGAACTTCAGGTCCTTGAGTCCTTCCCCGAGCGGGTAAACGCGCAGGGCTCCTTGCATGGTCATGGCGTGACCTGGGAAGGTGCAGACATAGGGATACTGGCCGGGCTTTTCGGGAGCGATGAAGGTAATCGTGTCCTTCTCGTGGGGATTGAGCAGTCTGCTGTGGGCCCACACGCGCTTGTCGTCCGGCAGCCAGTTGCGTTTGAGGGCTTCCTCGGGCTTCTCCATCTGCTTCATGGCAAGGGCAACCACGTCCGTACCGCGGTCGCAGAAGCACAGGTTGTGCGGCAGATCGTCACCGTTCTCGAAGTGAATCGTCACCTTCGCGCCCGGCTGCACCTGAAGCTCGGAGGTGTCGTACTTCATCTGCGCCGTGAGAGTTTTGAGAGTGAACTCCTGGGGGGAGGCGGCCAATGAGGTGAGGGTGAGGAGCGGGAGGAGGAGAAGGGCTTTGGGCATGGAGAGGGGGTGAGGGAAAAGTAAGAAGCAGGCAGTATTAAGTCATGAAATGATGTCGCGGAAAGTTACTTCGCCCTTCCGACTTAACACTCGTGAGGCAGCGCATCGAACCCGCAACTGTCACTATTTCCCCGCTGCAGCGGCTTTTTTTACAGGGGCGGTGCCTTCGTCATCAAAATGTTCGATGTTGAGGTGACGAATCCAGATGTTGCGATAGCGGCCGGGGTTGTGATGGTCTTGAAGACCCAGGTCACCCTCCTGCACATCGGAATCGAACTCCCGGGCCCACTGCACCACGATGCCATTGTGCAGCACGCTGAGACGGGCTTTCTTGATGACCCTGCCCTGGTCGTCTTTCTGCTGGCGTTCAGCAATGATGTCATAGCTCTGCCATTCGCCAGGCTTGCGGCAGGCATTGACCATGGGCGGATAGAAGCCGTAAAGGCCTCCAGCCTGGCCATCGGGATAGGTGTCGTTGTCGAAAGAATCGAGCACCTGAAGCTCGGGGAAGCCTCCGATGAAGACGCCACTGTTGCCGCGGCCCTGGCTGTTGCCTTTGACTTCGGCGGGCGTGGCCCATTCGACGTGCACCTGAATGTCGCCCTTGAATTTGTCGCGGGTGCGGATGGAACCGCTGAGCGGCACGATCTCGAAATACCCGGGCTCGACTTTCCACTTCGCCGCGTCGTCGGGAGCCTTCGCGGGATCGTCCTTCCTGGGATCGCGCTTCCACTGGGAGAGATCTTTGCCATCGAACAAAATGATCGCGTCAGAGGGCGCCTGGCCGGGGGACTCCGGTGTGCTCAGGCCTGGAGGAACGATCACCCGGGGACGGGGGCGGTCCATGCCATGGGCGCGATACTTGCCCCCCGGTGTCAGGGGTTGTTCCTTGGGGGCTGCGGGCTTGGCGGGAGGCTCCGCGAGCACACTGGTGGCAAGAGCAAGTAAAAGCAGAATCGGTTTCATCACGAGGCGGTGACTACTCAGGACGGTGCGGCGTTCTATCGGTGGATACGCGGGAGAGGTTCAGGGTTCCCTGTTCCCGGTTCGGGGTTCAGGGTTGGACGACAGGGACACTGCCGTGGACGTGAGGGTTGCGGAAAGGCTTATGTCCGAGATGCGCAGGCCCATCTCTGCCCCGCCTGGTGGCCTTCGATCTACCGTTTGCGCAGGACCCGCAGCAGTTCCCGGCCGACGCGCCCCTCATAGCCCACGTCCGGCACGTAGTTTTCGACCACGTCAAAACCTTCGGCAAACAAGGCGTCCAGTTCCGCCACCGGCAGGGGGTAGGGCGGACCGGTCTCGCCGGGATCAAGGTCGGGATTGATGTACCAGACGCCAATGATAAGGCCGCCTGGCTTCACCACCGAGGCCACCGCATCCCGATACTTCGGACGCCACTCCGGTGGCATGGCGCTGAGGCAGGTGTGCTCGACCACTGCATCGAAGGCCCCTATAAACTCGTGAGGCAGAGCGTAGAGGTCGCCGAGCACGAATGTTTCGGGCGGCAGCCCGGGATGCGCGGCACGGGCTTTCTCCAAGGCCAGTGGGGAGATGTCAAAGCCCACCGGCCGGGCGCCCTGCCGGGCAAGCAGCGCCACATCGTGCCCGAGGCCACAGCCGGGCACGAGCACGCGGCCCGCCAGCGGGTTGCGCGACAAATACTGGGCGAGTGGCGGCGAAGGCTCGCCGCGGTTCCATGGAATATTGCCTTCGCGATAGCATTGATCCCAGTCAGTCATGAGGATTGCGGATTTTGGATTGCGGAGGGTGGATTGAAGGGGAAAGAAGGACTGTCATCGCCCCAATGCCATCCGCCATCAAGAACTGACATGAACAAACTGGACGAAATCATCGCCCACAAGCGCACCGAAGTCGCCAAACTGCTGCCGCGCCTGGAAAAACTGCGCGCCGCCGCCGCCTTGCGCAATGAGTTTCGCTCGCTCGCCACCCACCTTCGTTCCGATCCCGGCCGCCTGGGCCTGATCGCAGAGGTGAAGAAGGCCTCGCCCTCGGTGGGCGTGATCAACGAGAACTTCGACTACCTCACCATCGCCCGCACCTATGACAAGGCAGGTGCCAGCGGCATCAGCGTGCTCACGGATGAAAAGTACTTCCAGGGCGCGCTGCATTACATGACAACGATCCGTGACGAGGTGTCCATCCCCGTGCTGCGGAAGGACTTCATGGTCCATGAGGTGCAGATTTATGAAGCCGTGGTGGCTGGGGCCGACGCCATTCTGCTGATCGTCGCCGCGCTCGACCAGGCCACGCTGACGCATCTGCTGGAAGTGGCCCATTCATGCCAGCTGGAGGTGCTCATGGAGGTGCATGACCTGCGGGAAATGGACCGCGCGCTGGACACGGATGCCCGAATCATCGGCGTGAACAACCGTAATTTGCAGACCTTCATCGTCGATCTCGCCGCCACCGAGGAACTGGCCGAAGAGGTACCTGACGACATCGTGCTCGTCAGCGAAAGCGGCATCAAGAGCGTGGAAGATGCGAAGCGCGTCGCCGCCGCCGGAGCGGATGCGATCCTGGTGGGCGAGACGCTCATGCGCAGCGGCAATGTGCTCGTCGATTTGCCGGCCTTGATGGTGGAGAAGGAGTGAACCTCAAAGTTTGCCCGGCGAGTTGCCGAAGAAACCCTTCACCTTCATCTTGCGCGACATGATCTTGTCGCCGGCGGCGATGAACAGCACGTCGTGATTCTTGCCGGCGAACTCCACGCTGACCACCTTGGCCTCAGGCGAGGGCTTGTCGAGGGTGCCGGAGAGGCGGCCTGCCTGGTCGAAGACCTGCACGCCCATGTAGGTGGTCACGAACCAGCGGCCGTTGGCCTCGGTGGTCATGCCATCGCCACCTGATTCGGCCTTGAACAGAGGCAGGCTGGCCGGGCGTTCGCCGTTCTTCAATCCGCCGCTTTGATCGGCCAGAACGGGCGTCACCATCGTCATGTAGGGCGCGCCGCCTGTGAGGCTGCCGTCCTTTTCAATGTTCCAGGTCCAGACATTCTTCCCGCCCATGTCGCTGACCGCCAGCGTGCGCTGATCGGGCGAGACGCTGATGCCATTGGGCTTGTTGACATTGCCCTGGTCGACCACGCGATGCTGCTTGTCGGGCGTGATAAGGTGGATGCTCTTGGTGGGCGTTTCGGTGATGTAGACAAAGCCGCTTTCAGTGACCACCAAATCGTTGCACTTGATGCCGGTGAGGAGCACTTCAGGCTGGCCGTCATTGCCGAAGCGGATCATGCGCTGCTCCTTGTTGTGGCAGGCATAAAACTTGCCGTCAGGCCCGATCTGCAGGCCGCTGATGCCGGGCAGATTATCGATGAAAAGGCTGACCTTGCCATCCTCCGCATCAATCTTGTAGATGCCTTTGCCTGCCTTCACGTCCGTGAAGTAGAGGTTGCCGGCCTTGTCCACGCAGAGGCCGTCGGTGAAAGTGTAGCCGCTGGCGGCCACCTTCCAGCCCTCACCCTCGACCAGCCAGTCATGCAAAGACGTGTCCTGGGCGCGAACCACCGTGGAAAGAGCAACGAAAACGAGGAGGGAAAGCAGTTTCATGAGCCTCCTAGAACGACAGCCGCCCGATCAATCTCTCGGCATCCTCATCGACCCGCCACTTCGATGATCGGCAGCAGGTTCAGCAGTTCAATCTCGACGGCATGCTTCTTATCAGGCTGGATTTCGACCACGGAGACGCTGCCATACTCAATCCTGAAATGCGCCATCTTGGCCAGCGGCAGTTCCAGAAGGAGGGACAGAATCACGCGAATAATACCACCATGGCAGACGATGGCGACCGTGCCATGCGGATGGGCGGCCATGATTTGCTGAAGACAGGGCTTCACCCGCGCGACCAAGTGGGCGGCGCTTTCGCCATTGGGGATGCCCCCGTCCCCCATGATTTCCAGCCAGTCGAAGGCACTGATGCCAAAGTGTTTCTTCAAGCCCTCCCAGTGGTGGCCCGTCCAGTCGCCGAAATCCACTTCCTTAAGGCCCTCCATGACGACGGGTTGCAATCCGGTACGGCGGGCCAGGGGCCCCATGGTTTGCTCGACCCGCAGCATGGGACTGGCGTAGATTGCATCCAGCCTGGTATCGCCCATCCACTCCGACAGCGCGCCGGCCTGCTCCAATCCGAGTGGCGAGAGCGCCATGTCGATCTGGCTGCCCGCAAAGACCTTGTGATAACGTTCCTCGACCTCCCCGTGGCGGATCAAATAGAGCTGGGTGGGATGGTTGGGCAGATGAGTTTTCACGAGGAGATGGAATTGCTCGTGTAAAATCCAGAGTTCACCTGAAAACGCAACTGGTGAGCGGGTCAAGGCAGCGCCCGGCGACGCAGCACCCGGGGCTCGCCGGCAGGACCGGCATTGAGCACGCGGCTGACCACTGCCGGGATCGAGAAAGACAGGCGCGGCTCGTGGACGCCGCGGAAATCGCGGGTGGCGGTCTCCCATTCCAGTCGCAGGTACTCGGCCAGCAGGGCAGCCGGGGTCAACTGGAACAAGTGCGCCACCGCCGGCCACACCACGCCGATCAGGCCCTGGGCCTGCCCGGCGTCCACGGCCTCGCGCAAATGGCCCAGCGTACCCTGGTAGCGGGCACCCCGTGTGCTGTTCAAGAGCAGGCGCCCGGCGGCGATGGAGCGCCGAAGTTCCTCATCCGTGAGATGCCATGCCCACTCGCCTTCGTATGAGATCAGGCGCGCCAGATTGCCGGCGGCGGCAGATTCCCAGGCCTGCACCAGCACCTGGCCCAGCCCGCCAATGAAGCGCTCCTGCACAAAACCGCGCCATAGCATTCTGATCATGGCGGCCTCCTCTGGTTGCTCCAGCACCACTCCCGGGCACCGGTGCCGCACGCTGCGCAGCATCCATCGCACCCAGTCCAGCCCCTGCGCGAGGTCCTTCACCGGGACACCCGCGTCCATTGAAACGATGCTTCCCGCGTCCTTCATCGCTGTGTGCCTGGCCTTGCTTTGATTCGTGATTTGATCTTCTTCAACACAGCGGGCATTATGCCAGAAATCTGCCATTGTGGCCACTCGAATGTCTGAACCCTACTACCTCTGCCAACGCTGCGGCAACTGTTGCCGCTGGCCAGGTGACGTGCGGGTCACGGACGAGGAGGTGGCTGCCATCGCCGCCCACGTGGGGCTGGACGCGCCGGTCTTCACTGAACGCTTCACCCGGCTGAATGCCAACCGTACTGGCCTCTCCCTGATCGACAAGCCCAATGGCGAGTGCATCTTTCTTGAAGGACTCAACGTGTGCGCCATTCAATCCGTGAAGCCACACCAGTGCAGCGGCTTCCCAAACCAATGGCGCTTCCCAGGGTGGCGCGAAAAATGTGAGGCTATTGAGGTGGACCAGTCTTGATGTATTTTACCGCGCCCCCGCCTGCTGGCATCACCCCATCAGGATGCCGTGCGCAAGCTCCTTTCGTCACTCCCATGCGTCGCGTTTTCTGTGCTGTCATCATCCATGTCATGAGCTGCGCATTGCAATCGCAGGCACAGTCTTCGACCGCGATCAGCGCGGCGGACCGCACCGTGGTGCCCGGCCAGCGCGTGGGTGCCATCACGTTTTACTCCTCCCTGTCCGTCCTGCAGGCCCTGTATGGAACGAAGAACGTAAAGCCCAAAATGCAGCCCCTGCCCTCGGGTGACACCACGCCTGGCGCACGGCTGTTCGAAGGCACGGACCTCCAGCTCGACCTCCTGTGGGATGAAGAGGGGCGCGACAAGCGGGTGGTCGAAGTGCGCCTGACCGGCCCGGCATGGACCTTCCAAAACGGCCTCAAAACCGGACTCAGCATCGACGAGGTGGCGCGGATCAATGGCCGGCCCTTCAAAATCAATGGCTTCGACTGGCATTTCGGCGGCTATGCGAGCTTCGACGGCGGGGCACTGGCAGAGGGACAAGGGGTTCGATTCGCCCCCACCGTGGTGACCTCCAAGCACAGCCCCGGCAGCGATAAGAAACTGAGTTCCACAGACAACGATTTGCGCGCGGCGGTGCCTGTGGTGACACAGATTGCCGTCTGGCTGCGTTGATTGCGAATGTCTTATCGCATCTGGGATCTCCATGTTCATCTTTCCGGCGTGTCCGGCCTCACGCCGGAAGAGCGCGCCGCGCAACTGCTGCGTTACGCTGACCGCATGGGCATCGAGCGGTTGTGCATCTACATGGGAATGAAGTGGTCGCAGGACCCTTCGTCCGAGGATTTGATCCAGCAAAACAGCGAGGTGCTGCGCGCCCTCAAAGCGCATCCGGAACGCCTGCTGGGCTTTGTCTATCTGAGCCCGAAGCATGTGGAGACCAGCCTGGCGGAGTTGGAACGGTGCGTGGCGAACGGCCCCATGGTCGGCGTGAAGCTCTGGGTGGCAGAGCATTGCAGTGACGCCCAAATCGACCCTCTGATCAAGCGCGCCGCGGCACTGAAGGCGCTGATTTTCCAACACACGTGGTTCAAGGTGGGTGGCAACTATCCCGGCGAATCCAATCCCTACGATCTGGTGACCCTGGCGGAACGCTTTCCGCAGGTGCCGCTGGTATGCGGCCACACTGGCGGGGACTGGGAGCAGGGACTGCGCGCCATCCGCCATCTGCCCAACGTTTCGGCCGATCTCGCGGGTTCCGATCCCACGGCGGGCATCACCGAGATGGCCGTGCGGGAACTGGGCGCCGGACGCGTGATTTATGGCAGCGACGCCGGCGGCCGCAGCTTCGCCAGCCAGCTCGCGAAGGTGCATGGCGCGGCGATCACGGAAGAGCAAAAGCATCTCGTTTTTGGCGAGAATCTGCGCCGCTTGCTGGAGCCGATCATGACGGCCAAGGGGATGAAACAGTGAAGACAGAAATCATTGAGCACTGGGTGTGATCAATTTTTGTGCGGCCAGCCACTTGAGAGCCTGCACCTTCCACTGCTCCCACAGCGGGCCATGGCAGCCGCCGAGGCCGTGGCCTCCAGAGGGCAGTTCGAGGTATTCCACAGGCACGTGACATGCTCGCATGGCGGCGACGAAGTCGCGGCTGTTGTCTGGTGGCACGTCGATGTCGTTGCTGGCGTGCGAGAGGAAGGCGGGCGGTGTATGGTCGGTAACCTGCGTTTCGTTGGAGAACAGGCGCACAAGGTCCGGGCTGGGATCAGGGCCGAGCAGTTTGGCTTTTGAGAGGGGGTGCGTCTTCTGGCCCATCGTGATCACGGGATAAACGAGCAGCATGAAATCGGGCCGGCAGCTTAGGCGCTCAAGGGGATCGGCGGCGACCGTGTGCCCCGCATCGAAGTGCGTGCCGGCCGTGGAGGCGACATGACCGCCCGCCGAGAAGCCGAGGATGCCGACGCGGTGCGGATCAATCTTCCATGCCGGCGCATTTGCGCGAACGGTGCGAATGGCGCGCTGGGCGTCGAGCAGCGGCACATACGGGCGGCCTTCAGGCAGCCGGTAGTTCAAAAGAATGGCGGCGATGCCATGGGCGTTGAGCCAGTCGGCAATAGGATACCCCTCGCGATCCATCACATGCCGGATGTACCCGCCACCGGGACAAACCACCACTGCCGCACCCGTGGCCTTGTCCGTCCGAGGCAGATAGACTTGCAATGCGGAGGTGACGGTCTCTTCGCTACCGTCCCCGACAGGGGCCTTGCCAGCCCAGAGCGGGACGTAGAGCGGCGTGTTCTCGGCTGGCTCCTGGGCGCCATGGAAAAGGAACGCCAGAAGGTCGCGCAGTTCTTGATCCGTCATCATCATTGGTAACCCGGTCGGCATGAGTGAGGTCTTCAACTCGGTGCGTTTGAGGATGTCGCCATTCTTGAAGAAGCGATCCTTGCCCGTGAGATCGCGGTACAGATCGAAACCAGCCGAAGCCAGCATGATGCCAGTGAAGGTGGTGCCATCCCTGAGCTCAAGGAGCGTGCCAAGAAACTGCGGCGCGATGTCGCGATTTGGCTCGAGGATGGATTGCAGGATGGCCTTCCTGTCGCCTTGCTGGGCGATGAAGCTGAGGTCAGGCCCGACGACATTGCCACGCCCGCTGTGGCGGTGGCAGCTGGCGCACGTGGCAATGCGCGGATGGAAAAAGATGCGGCGACCCGCTTGAGCATCTGCCTCGCCCTCCAGCGCATCGAGTCGTTTCATCCAGGCGGAAGTGTCGTCAAGCGCGGGGCGTCCCGCATTGAGAGACGCGACATCCAGCAACGCATTCACAAGCGCGACCGATTCGGGATGACGCTGTGCCACTTCTTTGAGCGACTTCCTGGTAGGGTCATCGAGTCTTGAGAACCGCAGCGCCCGGAGCGCCTCATTGCGAATCGAGGAGTTGTCGTGGGCCGCGAGTGTCACCAGCAGCGCATGATGCGCCGGCTCGATTGAAGCGGAGAGGCCCACCACGGCTTCGGCGCGCAGTTCCGGGTCGCGTGCCTCATCCGCCGCGATTTCGGCGAGCATGGCCCGGGCATCGTCGCCATTGCGGGCAACGAGCGTGCGCACGACTTCGAGTGAAAGGGTGGGGTCATTGGCCGCCAGCCAGTTGCGCAGCCAGAACAAGGTGATTTTTGGTTCCGTGGCGGGCAGGAGTCTCAGGGCGAAACCTTTGAGTTGTGGCGGTGTCTCGGAATTCATCAGGCGCTCCACAAGCACCACCGGATCCGTCACTCCGGCACTGGGATTGCCACGCAGAGTGTTCCAGGTCGCGAGGACGGCTTCGAACTGGCGATAGTCGAGATCGGGGTGCGCGAGCATCTGCTCCACATCGCCGCTGAAGCTGGTAAGCACCCCATCCGCAATCCAGCGCAGGCACTCGAAGCGCACCTCAGGATCGGCGTCGCGCAGCAGTGCGCGCACCCATTTCTCTTCCTTCAAATTCACGCGACGCAGCGCGACAAGCGCCCACACGCGATCCTTGGCGGACAGCGCGCGCACGGACCCGGCAGTCCAGGCGGAGCTCGCTTTTGCAAGGGCCGCCAGTGCGGCATCGGAAAGATAAGCATCGCCACACCGCGCCTGTTCGAAGATCTGCCCGGTGCTGAGCTTTGCGGTGCCCGCACGCAGATCCCTGGCCAGGAGCGTGGCGTCGTTGAGCGGGTCCGCAGTTGTCTTGATCCAGGCCGCCTTGGCTTGATCGATCTCCAGCTTCCACAAACGCCCGCGACCATGCAACTCGTAGGAGCTAAACACCCAGTCCGTGAGGTAGAAGGTGCCGTCGGGTCCCCGGGCGATGCTGACCGGACGGAAGAACTCGCCGCCATGCAGCAGCTCGATGCGTTGGGAGGTGTAGCCTGCACCTTTGCGCGCCAGCGGGTAGTAGTCGATGCGATGGTCGCTCCACGACGGCACCATCACCCCCTCGCCCACTGGCACGAGCGCACAGGGGGCCTCGCCAGAGGGACAAATCATCGGCAACGTGCCGCGCAGCTCGCCATTCCAGGCCACGAAGGGATGCACCGCCGCGTTGCCGTAGGCGTGTTGAAATCCATAGTCCCCACCTTCGACGATGCTGAGCAGACGGCAAGGGGGGCGGCTGCCTGGATCATTGTCAACGGCGAAGATTTCGCGGTCCTCGCGCACCATCAACCCAAAGGGATTCCAGAAACCGCGGGCAATGCGGCGCAGCCCTGTGCCGTCGGGGCGGCAACGAAATATTCCCCCCTCCCCGCGCCCGCTGAACTTGATTCCCTCCCTGGAGATCAGCGTCCAATCCTTGCCGTAGTTTTCGCCGATGGAAAACAGCAGATCGCCATCGGGATGCCAGGCCATGCCATGGAGCCCGTTGTGCGGATAAGTTTCGAGGGTATCCAGCGTCGCCAGCGTCTCCTCCGTATCTCCCGCGCCATCGCCGTCGGTGTCCTTAACACGCAGAATGCGGCCGCGTTCGGTAAGATAAATCCAGCCGTCGGGTCCGGCCTTCACGTTCATGGTTTTATCCGTCTTGTTATAAAAGACGCTGCGATGCCCGCCATTCCGATCAAACATCAAAACCTCGTCGTGCGGTGAACCCGGATAATCGTCGGGGCGGAAATGCGTGTGGCTGGAGACCACATAAATGTGCCCCGCTGAATCCACATCGATGCCCACGGGCGTCACCAGTCCCGGATGCTCAGCGAGCAGGGTGAGCTTCACGCCTGGCTGCACTGCTTCGATCAGTGGCGGCACGTCCGCCGGTACCACAGGGGCCTTGGTCGGCAATGCCGCCCATACCTGGCTGGCGGCCACCCAGGTGGCCAGCGCCATAGCCGATTTCAGGACGATTTGTGAGGTCATTGGACGGGTTAAGTCAGGGGGGAGTTCATCATTCGAATCCGAAACTGTAGAGGCGCACATCCCGCCCTTCGAGAATGAAGCGGACACGGATCGGGCCATCGTGCCGCACTTCTTCACCGTCTGACCACGCCACGCGAAGGTGGACGCCATCGCCCGTAACAGGCTGGCATTTAACCTTGCTATGGTGCTCGAGCGGCCGGCCATCTTCATCGAGCAGTTCAACCCGAAGCGTTCCGGCCTTGCAGTCCGCGTTGACAAACAGGCGGCATGGGCCCGCTGGTTCGAAGGGCACGGTGACCAGTTCGCCCGCGCTCCTGCCGCTGGCGGGTTGCAGGCATGTGAAGCCGTCCTTGCGCGCCCGGGCCAGACCAGCGCTGGTGCGGCGGCCTTCATCCGGTCTGCCGTGCCCGCGGGCCGATCCGGCGTAGTAAAACCAGAGTTCGTCGCCCCGCTCCACTGGTGGCGAGGGCAGCAGTTCCAGGCGGTCCCAATCATCGGGCCCGCCCTCCGGGATGAACGGCTCGCCGGGCTGTAGATAAACAAAGTGCTCGCCGTCCCGGCTTACGGCCAGTTCCAGCGGCAGACTGTCCTTGCTTCGTTGATCTTGGAACAGGCTCAGATACAGCCCCGCCTGACGCCACACGACCATGTCATGGATTTGCGAAAGAACCCCCGCGGGCACCAAGGGCATGCGGCTGGTCTGCGGATCAAGAACCGGATTTCGGGGATGGGCGGACCAGTGGAGGCCATCGGGACTGCAGGCCATCGCGCCGGCCCGCCGCGTGGGGGTGAGGGCCGTGAATCCATACGCCTTCCAGCGTCGTTGCGGATCTGGATCATCGGGGGTCTTCAACAAGCAGAGCGGAACGAATTCGAGCGGTTTGCCCGCAGGGTAACGCATCTCGAGCGGCTCACGCTTCCAATGCACCCCATCGGGCGAGGTGTAGAGGAAGCCCGGATCGAAGGGGGCATCAAGGTCATAACTGCCCGCGGCGGCGGCGTCACTCCTCACGCCAGAGTGGAGGATGTCGATCAATTTGTAGCGACGGGCCGGATCCGGTTCTTCATCGTCCCGGCACATGGGGACAACAAAGGGCAGCGTGGGAAGATCGCCTGCGGGAAAGCCCAGGCCGTTTCCAGCCGGAAGCTCCACGCGGTGAAAATTCCGCCCATCCACGCTCTCGGCGTAGCCTATCTTGAGTTGGTGCCACCAGGGAATCGAACCCAGAAACAGGCCCATGCCCGGATACCACATGCGGAAGCGGCCCTCCTCATAACGCACCACGCCATGGTTGAACACCCGCAAGGAATCGAAGGCCTTGGGGTCCAGGCTGGGTCTGAACACGGGATTTGCCGGGTCTTTCGTGGCGGGCACGAACTGGCGCTGAAGCCCGTCGGTGCGGGCGACCTCCAGCATGTCCAGAAACAGGATACGCTGACCAGGAACCGCCTTGGGCGTGACTACTGGCATGGTCTGAAACGACGACACGCCGGAACTGGCATTGGCCAGAACCATGCACATCTGGCCGGATGCAGGGTGTTTCTCCACGCTCAGCCAGTCGGCCGACAGCAGGCCGCCATCGTTGTAGGGAGCACGCTGAAAAATTCCTCGTCCATCGGCAATGTCGCTCCATCCTTCGCCCAGCCAGCGTGCATAATAGACGAAGCGGCGGTTGGCATCAGAGAAGAAGAGCCAAGGGACCCCATGCGGGTCAAGCGCCAGATGGGGCGAGTGGGTCACGTCCGGCACCAGGCGCGGCGCGGTGACATGGAACGTGCGCCACTGCTTGCCGTCGAGCACTTTGGCAGTCGTCTGGCTATAAGCCACCATCGTTTCATAGGCCACAATGACCTTGCCACCGGCGCAGAGGATGCAGGGCCTTCTCCCTGGCTGGTTGATCCCCTGAAGCTCCTGGGGAGCCTCAGGGGCTGACTTGCCCAGCTCCCGCCACCGGACCTTCTGGAACCAGATCCGGCCGCCGCCATCGCACCAACTGAGGTACAACCAGTCGCCGGCTATATCCATGACCGGCGGGCGCAGACCTTTTCCCCGGGCAATGTCACATTGATGCCAGTCGCCGGCTTTCCAGCGCAACGTCACAATGCTTTCGGAGTTCTCCAGGCGTACCATGCCGACGCAGGGCGCGTCGATTTCGGGCAGGAGCAACATATCGCCGAGGCTTGCCTGGGTGACCTTCCACTGCTCTTCGGCTTGCGGCAGCACAGTGCCGCGCGACAGGCAAAGGGCCACCTGATCGGCCTGAAGCGCCAGGTAATGCACGGATTGCCCGTCGCTGGAAGCCCAGTGCCAGCGCCGCCGCTTGTCCACGACCATGGCGGTCTGCATTTGCGAAGGATCGAATTTGCCCAAGGGCACCTGGCCCTCCACTGCAAGTTCCCCGGCGGGACTCTGCCGCCGGAAGACTTGGAGTTGCAGGTCGCCTCCCCGCCAGTCAGGTACCATTGCCCAGAACCGTCCGCCATCCTGGCTTACGATCTGCCGTCCATTAGGCACGCTGGCGGCCGGACGCAGCCAGCCTGGGTTTGCCGGCGAGGTGTCCGCCCGCGCAGCGGTTGTGGCGAAGGCCAGCCCCGCCAGCCAATTCATCAATGTAAGTCTCATGTTGTGGTCTCTAACGGCTTCTTGCTGCTTCTTGGGACACGAACTGGCAGGCGTCCCATCAGCCGGGCCGGCTTTGCCAGTATCCCTTCAGCCAATGCACGTGCTGTTCGGACATGAAGATATTGCGGTAGTCATCGCCGGTAAGCTTCGTGTTCAGTTCAGCAAGGCGTTGACCGCGTCTGACGTGATAGAAGTTTTCCCGGCGCATGCAGGCCCCGAGACAGCCGCGCGACAGATGATCATAGCCCTCCTTGGGCAGGAGTCGGTGGGCGGTGTTCAAATAGTCCGCCCCGTAGCTTTCCGTATTGTATTCATTCCAAGGTTTGCTTGCAGCCCCCACACTGGCGGCCAGCAGCAGCGCCTGATGAGCCGCGGCGCGGCCCCACTCATCCTTCAAATCTGGGCGCAGGACCATCAGGCGCTCAAGACAGTTGAGCGTGATGCCGTGCATGCACACCCAACCGGCCTTGTCTGGCGGCCGGAGCGCGCTCCTGAGGTTCCACCAAATTTCGAAGCCGCGCTCGAACTTCGGCGAAGGTCTCCATGACTGCGCCAGGGCATTCAAATACAGAAAGTAACTCACCGCCATGGAATGCGTCTTCAAGCGCTTCCACCAGATCGCCTGGCCGAAGTAGATACCGCAATAGTCGTGGTCGTGCCACCAGTCGGCAAACGAAACGATCACCTCCTCGATCTTCCGCTTTTCCTCTGCGTCGGCCAGTGTGAGATAATAGGTGTGCAGCCCCAGTGTCACGTCGCAGTACTGGTCGGCGCTGCATTCATGCATTTGCGCGATTCTCTGGATGCCGTCGTAGGGCTTGGGAAACCATCCCCGGCCTCCGCCGCCGAGAGCATCCTGTGTTGCGGCGGCATTGTTCCATAGGGTGACGATGGCATCAACCGTCCGCCTTGCCAGCTCACGCGCAGGCCCGTCGCTACTATGACGGGCCTTGGCGCACAGCGCCTCAAGGTAGGTGCCGCTGGATTGACCGGCGTTTTCGTAGTTGGTCCAGACAGCCCTTAGGGCATGAGGAATCGCCGAGTTCTCGGCAAAGGTCCCCACTCCTTGCGGCCGGTCCTTCACGTCTTCAGCCCGCAGAGGCTTCATCGTGGCGCCGTTCACACCGCTCAGCAACATGCCGTCGCTGTCCCGAAACACTTTCTCAACCACGTCCTGTATCGTCACCTCGGTTTCTTCAAGAGTTCGCCCGTAGACCGCCGGAGGGAAATCGCCTTCAAAAGGATCTTTCGTCGCCTCCTCGGCATGCGCACCAGATTTCATCGATGGCGCCGCTGACCCGGATTTCAGCAAGGCGCCATAAAGCGCCGATGAGGCCGCTCCAAACAGGAAGGCCCTGCGCCTGGCGCGAAAGCCACCGAACTCAACCGACGGAGCGGGCTTTGGAATGGAGATTTTCATGGCTGCTTCTACAGGGCCCACATTCAGGCTGGTTTCACGGTCGATCAATCCACCAGCCAGTCTGCGACTGGCCGGGCGGCGCGGAAAGGCCAATGTCATGGTCTCTTTATTGGACCAGTTTGTGAGACACTTCTGAAGCCCAGTGGCGGATGATCCACTATGCTGGGCCCACGAAACTGACAATCGCTGATGGCATTCATCGCGCCCTTGCAGTTGAGCGACGCACCGAATTCAATTCGGCGATTGCCTCAGGCACCACCACTTGCAAGCTCCCATCAGCCAACAAGCGCTCCGCAGTCTCTAAGCTCCCGCCAAAGCCGAGCCGCGCGACAGCAGTTCCAGGAAGCGCTCTTCGAACGGTTCATCCGTGCGGGCCTGCATAAAATCAATCTGCCGGGAGATGCAAGCGCGCTCCAAATTCGCCACAAAGGCGTCATACGCCTCGGTATAACGCTGCACTTCCTTGCGCGTGATCCAGAAGCGACGGCGCTCGCCGGTCTCCACTTCCGCGAGTTCGACCTCGCCTTCGATGCCAGGTTCACGCTCAGCGGGGTGCATGACTTGGAGGAAGTGGCTCTCCCCGGGCCATGCTGACGCCTGGGCCACCGCTTCCACGGCGGTATTGACGTCGCGCCCATAGAAATCGGAGATCACAAAAATGACGCCAAAGCGCTGTCGCGAGGGCCTAAACTCTTCGAAGCACCTGACCAGGTCTGTGAGCCCGCCGAAGCTGAAGCGCAGCACCGCCTGGATGATTTTTTCGATGTTCCCCTGCCCGCGCAACGGCGGCAGCTCGACCTTGATACCATCATTCATGGAGTACAGGCTCACCCGCTGCTGACCGCTAAGCCCGAGATAAGCCAGCGCGACGGCAAAGCGCAGCGACTGCCTGCGTTTTTCATCATGCGGCACGGCCATGGAGCCGCTGGTGTCCACTAGGATGTGCAGATTCAGTTCCTGAGTCTCCTCATAGAGCCTGACAAAAAGCTTCTCGAGCCGCGCATACAAGCGCCAGTCGATGCCGCGATAGTCCTCTCCCGGCGTGTAGTGACGGTAGTCCTTGAATTCGCGCGTGAAGCCCGTGGCCGTGGTCGATTGCGCACCACGCCGCATAAGCTGCCGGCGCTTGCGCAAGCGCACCGCGAGCATCCGCAGCCGGTCCAGAAAGACGGCATCAAAGAGGTCTTCGCGATCAAGGGTTTCAGGCATGGGCTATTGAGGCGGATGAGACACGTTATGTCGCGACGAGCGAAGGCTTTCTACGAAGCGAGGGGCCAGCAAATGACGAATGACGAATGTCCAATGACGAACAAAGCCAGAATGCAGCAGAGGCTTTAAAACAGTGATCGGCCAACATAGCGCTCCAATTCGTCATTCGTCATTTGCTGGCCCTTACCCCGCCGCCTGCGCCGGTGTCTTCACCTGCGCCAGAATCTTGTCGATCACGTCATCGACTTTCACCTGCTGGGCCTCGCCTTCGAAGTTGAGGATGATGCGGTGGCGCATGGCCACCTTGGCCACGCGGATTACATCCTCGCAAGCTACGCTGGTGCCGCCGCGCACGGCGCACCACACACGGGCGCCACGAATGAGCGATTGCAGGCCGCGCGGGCTGCTGCCGTAGGAGACGTAGCGCTTCACTTCGGCGACAGCATCCGGCTGCTCAGGATGACTGGCCAGCACCAGGCGGGCGGCATAAGTGGCCACCGGATCGGGCACTGGCATCTCGGCAAGGGACTGCTGCAGCCCGAGCAGAACGTCACCCTTCATGATCATGCTTAACTTCGGCTCGGTGAAGCCGGTGGTGCGGCGCGAGATTTCGACCAGGGAGGCAAGGTCAGGAAACGGCACCTTGATTTTGAACATGAAGCGGTCGAGCTGCGCTTCCGGCAGGGGGTAGGTGCCCTCCATTTCCATCGGGTTCTGCGTGGCCAGCACGAAGAAGGGAGCCGGCAACGGATGGCGCTCGCCGCCGGTCGTGACAGCATGCTCCTGCATCACCTCCAGCAGGGCGGCCTGGGTCTTCGGCGTGGCGCGATTGATTTCATCCACCAGCAGCAGGTTCTTGAAGACCGGCCCCTTTTCAAAAAACAGCACGCGGCGGCCGTGCTCGTTCTCATTGACGATGTGAGTGCCCAAAATGTCGGCAGGCATCAGGTCCGGTGTGCATTGCACACGGCCCGGCTCCAGTCCGATGACCTGGGAGAGCGTGCGCACCAAATAGGTCTTGCCCAGCCCGGGCACGCCTTCCAGCAACACATGGCCACCGGAGAAAATGGCCAGCAGGGCATCGGTGAGCAGATCATCATAGCCGACGATCGCTTTCTGCATTTCGCTCTTCAGCGAATTGAACAAGTCACGGAAGGCGGAAAGATCTGCGGCGGATGACATGAGGCGGTAAAGCTTTCGGGATCACGAAGCATAGGCACCAATTGCGCCACTGTCTTGAAGAGAATGCAGGCGAAATGACAGACCCACTTCTTCGGCCGCCGTCCATCAGAACGCGTCAGAGACGCATTGCTTAGGATTATCAGCCGCATGGCAGGGCGATCCCGCCCCCTACAGCCCGGCTCCGGTATAACCCGCCTGCCACCTGATGCCGCATTCAAGCTTGTCATCGGCCCGTGGCTGGCGATGTATTCCGTCAATTTCATGACCATGACACGCACTCTGCACCACCTCGTCCTCGTCGGAGCCATGCTTTCGGTTTCCCCTGGCTGCACCATTGTCAAAAAGAGCCTGACAGTCATCCCCGGCGTGGGGCCCTCCGGGGACTCCGTCTCTGCCGATGATCCCGTAGTGGCCTTCAACTCCAAAAGCATTCTGGGCTATGGCCATACCCTGCGTCTGGCTGTTTATGATGGAAGCATTGAGCCCACCAGGCTGTTTAATGGCCTGGTCATGATCGACAGGAAAGGCGTGGCTGACTTCGGCAAGTTTGGCTCGGCCCAACTGGGCGGGCACACCATTCCAGAATCGCGACACCTGATTGAATCCGTCTTCCGCCGCCATGGCGAGGCAGTCGGCCGGGTGCATGTGCATTTCATCTCCGTCGAAAACACGCCGCTGGTCACCGTGGAAGGCGATGTCCCCGCACCGCTCGTCACTCCGTTGAACAAGGGCATGACGTTGCGTGATGCCATCGCCCAGGCGGGCGGGCGCAAGGCGGGTTCCGCCGCCCAGGCGCTGTATGTCACCCAAAACGGCACGCGCCGTTTTTATCGTACCGAAGCCGAGGCTGACTATGGGTCGCCGCTGCGCGCCGGGGACATCATCACACTTTCTCCCGATCTGTAATTCATGTTTACGTCCTACGGCCCAAGTCCCCCGGCCAAACCAGAGGGCCCGGGCTTGCGCCATCTGCGCACCATCGCCCCCTTGCGCATAGGTGCCGGGCTGGTGCTGTTCTTTCTCTATGCCCTGGAAGCCAGTGTGCATAGCTACGAAATGGTCTGGAAGCACATCCCTTGGGAGCTAACAGCCATCTTGCACAAGGCAGGCATCCCCTACCCCGACGTCCTGGCGCCTGTGGCGGCTGGCGTTTCCCTTGTGGTGGCGGTGTGTTGGACACTCGGGTTCCTCACCCGCCTGTTTGCCATCGTGTTCCTGCCAGTCAACATCGGGGCCATCATTGTGGTTGAGCGGCTTAACGCGGAGAGTCAGGCCGGCGTCTGCTGGCTGTTACTGTTCGTCACTTTCACACTCATCCTGTACGGATCGGGACTGGTTTCTGTGGACGCTCTCTTCCAGCTCGGCCAAAGGCCGAAGAAAAAGTCGCGTCACTAGCCGCCCAGCCCATGACCACCCCCAACAGCCAAGCTGCCATCGCTGTCGAGCGAGTGCTCTCCATCGACCCTGCGTTGCGCAACACGGGCTATGCTGTGCTCGAAAAGCAGGGCAAAGAAACGAAGCTCATCATGTACGGAGTGATTCGCAACGGCCCCAAACTCCTGCCCTCCGGCTGCCTTGTCGCCATTCGTGAACAGCTCAATGAAGTGATCAAGGCGCATGCCCCCACCGTCTGCGCCATTGAGGCCACGATCTTTGTGCAGAGCTATAAGACCGCCATTGTGCTGGGCTCTGCCCGTGGCGCAGCCCTGATCGCCGCTGCCGAGCACGGTCTCGCGATTTACGAATATGCACCGCGTGAAGTCAAGCAAGCCGCCGTGGGCAAAGGCGCGGCTCAGAAGGAACAGGTCGCCTTCATGATCCGCTCCATGCTGCGCCTGCGCGAAACTCCGCCACCCGATGCGGCCGACGCCATCGCGGTGGGCCTCGCCCACTTCCAAGCCTCCGAGGCTAGTCGCGCTTTGCAGGTCGAGCGACGGAGGGTTTGAGGAGCAAGTGAAAAGGGGTAAGTGAAAAGTGAAAAGGGAGGGATAGAGAATCTTGAAAAGAGGTACACTTGTAGAGGGCGCGCCTCTCATTGGTACCAAGTATTGCCCCCTTTTTCACCTTTCACTTACCCCTTATCACTTGCATCCCATGCAATTTCGCCACCTCCCCCGCATGCCCTGGCAGGAAGCCTACGACCTTCAAGAGCAACTGCTCAACCAGCGTCTCGCGGGTGAAATCCCGGACACCGTGCTGTTCCTGGAACACGAGCCCGTCTTCACCATTGGCCGCACCCCGGACAGAACGAGCCTGCGCATCGCCGAGAGCCTGCCCTTCCCCGTCATCGAAACCAACCGGGGCGGCCAGGCCACCTACCACGGCCCCGGCCAGCTTGTGGGCTACCTCATTCTCGATCTCAATGTCATCGGTCGCGATCTGCACGCCTACCTGCGCCGGCTCGAAGAGCTGCTGGTCGAATTGTGTTGCGCGTTTGGCGTACAGGCAGGCTCACGTGAAGGTCTCACTGGCGTGTGGGTGCAGGAACGCAAGCTCGCCTCCATCGGCGTTGGCGTGCGCCGGTGGATCACCATGCACGGCTTCGCCCTGAACGTGACGCGCGAGTCTCTAGGCGGATTTGGTCCCATTGTTCCCTGCGGCATCCAGAATGTGACGATGACCTGCCTCGAAGCCGAGGCAGGCAGGCCGCTGACCGTCCAGGAAGTGGCGGAAATGGCGCAGTCCATTCTGACAGGTTTGGCCCGGTCGTGAACTCGTGACCCCGCCAATTCCATCCTTGCCGCGCCGCTTCTCATCGCCCACCATGGCCGCGCATGACACCTCGCCTTCCCACCTTTTTGCTGGCACTTATCTGTGCCAGCGCCCTTGCCGCGGATGATTACAAGCCGGGGCCCGATTCACTGCCGCAGCAGGGAGTGCCGAAGGGTGAACTGACGAAGGACACCTTCATCGCAGGCAAAGGCAGCGTCTTCCCCGGCACTGAGCGCGAGGTCACGATCTACGTTCCGGTGCAGCTCGACCGTACCAAGCCCGCACCCTTCATGGTGTTCCAGGACGGTGTGATTTACCAGGCCCCGGTGGTGCTGGACAACCTGATCGCAAAGAAAGAACTGCCGGCGATGATCGGCATCTTCATCAAGCCAGGTGTGGTGCCTGCGGCAGGCGCAGGTGTTCTGCCGCGCTTCAACCGCAGCTATGAATACGACACCGTGAGCGACAGCTACGCGACCTTCCTGGTGAAGGAACTGCTGCCGTGGCTGAAGGAGAAGCACCAGCTCAACCTCAGTGATGACCCCAACGACCACGCCATCGCCGGCAGCAGCAGCGGTGGCATTGCCGCTTTCGTCGCAGCGTGGTTCCGGCCTGACGTGTTCCGCCGGGTGTTCACCAACGTGGGCACCTATGTCGGCCTGCGCGACGGGAATGAACTGCCGACGCTGGTGCGCAAGACCGAGCCCAAGCCGTTGCGGGTCTTTTTGCAGGACGGCGCGAACGACCAGAACATCTACGGCGGCAACTGGTTCATCGCCAATCAGGACATGCTGAGCGCGCTCGACTGGGCAGGCTATGATGTGAACCACGTGTGGGGCGAAGGCGGTCACAACCAAAAGCAGGCCACCACCGTCTTCCCGGATGCCATGCGCTGGCTGTGGCGCGACTATCCGCAGCCGATCAAGGCGAACGCAGAGGGCAAATCGAAGAGCAAGGTGTTCGAGACGGTGGAGCCGGGCAGCGATTGGCAGGTGGTGAGCGAGGGCCACGGCTTTACCGAAGGCCCGACGGCCAATGCCCAAGGCGAGGTCTTTTTCACCGACATTCCGAAGAGCCTCATCCACAAGATTGGCCTGGATGGCAAGGTGAGCATCTTCGCCGAAAACACGGGCCACGCCAACGGACTGGGCTTCGGCCCGGACGGCCGCCTGTTCGCCTGCGCGGACGGCAAAAAACAGATCATTGCCTATACGCCCGACGCCAAGGAAACCGTGGTTGCGGAGGGCTTCAACTCCAACGATCTGTGTGTCAGTTTCAAGGGTGACATCTATGTCTCCGATCCGCCTGGGAAAAAGGTCTGGCTTATAAGCAAGAGCGGCGAAAGGCATGTGGTGGATGAAGGCCTGGCTTATCCCAACGGCCTGCGCTTTTCACCCGATCAAAGCCTGCTTTATGTCTGCGACATGAAGGGCCGTTATGTTTATTCCTATAACGTGCAACCCGACGGCACGCTCGCCAACAAGCAGAGGTACTTCCACGTGCACGCGGATGACGACGCCGTCACCAACTCTGATGGCATGACCCTGGACAGAGATGGCCGGCTCTATGTCTGCACTTCCCTGGGCCTTCAGGTGTTTGACCAGGCGGGCCGGGTGAATTGCATCTTCCCCAAACCCCAGAACAAATGGCTGGCGAATGTCGCCTTCGGCGGCAAGGACTTCAACGAGTTGTACCTTGCCTGCGCGGACAAGATCTACAAGCGCAAGACCAAGGTGAAAGGCGTCGTGAGCGGCGTGCAGGAACCGGTCAAACCTGTGGCTCCGCGCTTGTGAAGCCATGTCTCATGATGTGGTGAATCACACGGCGGTGCCAAGCCGGCGCGCAACGGTCGCAATGCGAGGCGCGCCGATGAAAGAGCCGGACGTCTCGCAAGCGACTCTCGTTACCAAAGGCTCTACTGGCGCACTGCCGAAACCACGAGTTCGAGCACGCGGCGCAAACCGTCGTCGCCCTGCAGGCTGCCTTCATTGAAGGGGGTCCGGGGCGTGGGTTTCCAGTTTTCACGGGAATGGTCAACCACCGGCGGTTGAGGGATGCCGGTAAGCGTGGGCTCGTACTGGCCGTCCTTGCCACCAAGCTTGTAGATCACCAAGTCCAGCGAGGGGACAATGTAGATGCAGAAACCGCCGGCACCGGACTTCCAGAAGGCATCGCGAGGGGCGCCGAGCACGTGGGCGTCCGAGTTCTGCTCGAATTGCAGGGTCCAGGGGCAATGCGGATTGTAAGGCGAAGCTTTATTGCAGAGCGCCAGGTACTCCGGCGGCACGAGTTGCTTGTCGCCCCAGCGACCGTTGTGAGCCAGGCAGTAGCCGAAGCGGACAGCGTCAGTGGCGTGCAGCGCAGTGCTGCCCGCGCCATTGGCGTGCGGCATCACGAAGTCACCGCGGTGCAGGCAGTAGCCCCAGGGCCCCCAGCCCATGGGCTTGGCCAGCCGCTCATTGATGTAATCCTGCAACTCCATGCCGGTGACATGGCGCAGCACCAGGGATGCGATGTGCGGCGAGGGCGAGGAGTACGAGAACCCGGCGCCTGGATCCGTCCACAGCGGCACGTGCAAAGAAGAGAGATCCACGTCATGGGGGTCCTGGCCTTTGACCGGCTTGAGCTGGCCCGGCTTGCCGTGGATCATGGTGCTGGGGGCCTGCCCCTCGCCCCAGTAGCCGGCCGTCATGCACAGGAGCTGGCCCAGCTTGATGTCCGCACGACGCGGATCATCCAGCGGCAGGGCCTCGGGCAGGTACTTGCCAGTGAACACCTTGGTATCCAGTCCATCCGGGATCTTGTCATGGAATTCCTTCAGCATGATGCCACAGGCGATGCTGGTGAAGGCCTTGCCGGTCGAGGCCATGTCCGGGTTCACATTCCGCTGCGCGCGACCAAAGTATTTTTCATACACCAGCCAGCCACGGTGCACCACCAGCAGCCCGCCGTTGGCCGTGCTGCGCTCGGTAACCGTCCAGGCACGGTCCAGCATCTCCTTGTCGATACCGGCTTTCTCGCGCATCTGCTGTGCGTCGGCAGGCACCCGCCAGCCGCCCTGGCTGTCCGGCGGCGGAAAGTATTCATCCGCAGCCGAAGCTACGGACAATGAAAAGGCGGTAATGACCGGGGCCAGAAGGAGAGAGGAGAAGAAGGACATGATGAGGTGCCAGGACTACGTGAGTACGAGCCTGTTTTAGCGCAGCGATGCTGACATGGGGTGGGTTTTTGCATTTTTTTCACCGGGCAGCGGGCGATTGATCGCCGCCGGGCAGCCAAGCCCGGCCTTCGTCACCAAAGGCATCGACAAAGATCTCAGGTCTTTTTTCGTGAACCATGCGCAGTCCAAGGCAACCTCCGAGCAACCCGCCGATTGATGACGCTTTGAATCAGAAAATCACCCAATAACGTCCACGGGCATAATTCAATAAGGCATTGACACCATTGCAGTCTATCTCTTAGCCTAGCGGTTCAATACTCCCTAACCCCATGCATTTTACGAACGACCCGGCCCCGAGAGGATGCAGTTTGTCTGTCTCACCGAAGATCGGGGGAAGGGGCCTGCGTTTTTACCTTTGCCTGGCCGCATTCCTGGCATGGATGTGCGCCATCCCCACGGGCGCTTCAGCCCAAAGCCAGCTTGATCCTGCGTTCGCGCCGAGTTTGAACGGCAGCGTGGACAGCCTCGCCGTATTGCAGGATGGCAGGATCATGTTTGGCGGCCAGTTTACCCAGGTAAGTGGCAGCCCCATTTATGCGGTGGCGCGAACCAACTCGGCCGGCGTCCTCGAGCTGGCGTACAATCCGCAGGTCGACATGGTGTACGATGTCTCGACTGGCAGATTGCTTGCCGGAATCAAGTCCATCGGATGTGCTTTGGATAGCAGCGCGTACATCAGCGGCTGGTTCAATGTTTATGAGGGATTCACGTCGTACCAAATCGCCCGACAAGGCCCCAACGGCTTCATTGATCGCTACTTCCGTGCCTACGAGAATTTTTCAGCAATAAACTCCAGCGGCTTCGCTTATATTTATACTGTCCCGTATTGCATGTCTTTGCAAAACGGCCAGGCGTTGATGTGGGGCTACTTCATTATGGAGGGCTCCCTTCAACAACCAGGGCTCGCCCGTCTAACTAACTCCCCGTATAACGGGGGCCAGCCGGATGCCAGTTTTCAACCATCCCTTGTCAACTCCGGGGGCAGCGTTAGCGTCTATTCGGTAGCAGAGCAGCCGGACGGCAACATCCTGATTGGTGGCTATTTCACTCAGGCTGGCGGCCTGTTGCGCAGCTACATTGCCCGCGTCAGCAATACGGGGACTGGAGATGCGCAGTTCAATGCCAATGCGGACGGCGATGTTGATTGCATTGCACTTCAAGGTGATGGGAAAGTGCTCGTCGCGGGATACTTCAGTTCCATCGGCGGCCAGGTGGCGAACGGTTTCGCGAGGCTGATGCCGAATGGTAGCGCCGATACCACCTTCACCCCCGTCGTTTCACGCGGTGTCACCTCAATCTGCCCACGTGCGGATGGCAAGATCCTGGTTGGAGGGGCTTTCACCCTCGGCACCGGCCAGGCTAATCTGGCCTTGTTGAACGCGGATGGCACCCTTGCGACTGAGTTTGGCAAAGAAACGTTCGACAGCTCGATCAGAGCGGTGGCCATTCAAGGCGATGGCAGCGCCCTGATTGGTGGCAATTTTACCAGTGTTTCTGGATCGGTGCGAAATCGGCTGGCGCGGCTCACGGCGACCACCCCTGCAGTGCAGACGCTGAGCGTGGATCCCGATGGCAGATTTGTGGAATGGACCCGCACCGGCTCCACCCCCGAGGTGAAGTACACGCAATTTGAACAGTCCAGCGATGGAGTGACCTACACCACGATCGGGATGGGCGCCCGCACGGCGACGGGCTGGCAACTCGCCAGTCTCAAACTTCCGGCAGCCAAAAAATTCTACATCCGCGCACGTGGTCCCGCGCCCTGCAGCTATTACAATGCCTCGACCTCAATGATGGAGACGGAGGCCTCCTTTATCCGCCCCGCCCCCGTGATCAACACCCAGCCCGTCAAAGCCACGGCCATAGTCGGCGACCCCGGCGTGCAATTTTCCGTGACGGCGACCAGCGCCGCGACCCTCAGTTACCAGTGGCGGAAGAGTGGCGTGAACATCACCGGAGCGACGTCATCATCCTACACGATTCCGCACCTGATCGGCACAACCGATGCCGGGACCTACACCGTGCTGGTGAGCAGCACGGCAGGCGCTATCGTCAGCAGCGGCGCAGTGCTCACCGTCATTGTTCCGATCCACATTACGGTGCCTCCTGCCAGCCAGCACGTGGGAGTTGGCAAACCGGTCACATTCAAGGTTACAGTGACGGGCACGGCACCCGTCTATGAGTGGCGGTACAAGGAAATCAAAATCCCCGGGGCCACCGCCGCCACCTATACCCTGAACAACTGCCAGAAGATCATCAATGAAGGCAACTACACGGTGGCGGTGACCAATTATGCCGGCACCGTGGAGAGTGATCCGGCCACGCTGACAGCGATCGCGCCTCCGACCGTGTCAGCGCCGCCAGCGACGCAGCTTGTACAGGTTGGCCAGGCCTCGCCTGCCTTGAGCGCCACTGTCGTCTCAGACGAACCCCCGCAGTACCAGTGGCTCAAGAACGGCGTCAAGATTGCCGGGGCCACAGGTGCCACCTTCACCATTGGAAATGCGCAGCTCGTCGATTTTGGCAAGTACTCCGTGGTGGTGACCAACGTGGGCGGGGTCGCCACCAGCGGCACGGCGGATGTGGGAGTCGTGGACACCCTCCACCAAATGAGCCCGACTTTCCTCCCTGGGACTGCCGCCACTCTCACGGCTGCCGCCGCCGGCAACAACCTCACCTATGCGTGGAAGTTCAAGGGCACCTATCTGGTGGAAACGGCGGGGCGTTACATCAACGTCAAATCCAAGGTGGTGACGATCAAAGGCCTCGTATCACCGGACGATTCGGGTGCCTACACCTGCGAAGTAACAGGCCCCGGGAGCGACATGCTGGAAACGGCCGCCCTCAATGTCGCGGTCACCACCCTTACCCCGGCAGTGGATACTTTGACGCTGGCTCCGCCGAATGGCATGGTCGGCTCACTCTACTATTACAAGATCCCTGTCGATGCCAACGTCTTGCGCACGCCCGCAAAATACACGGTCACCGGACTGCCTACGGGCCTGCTGCTGAATGCCGTGACCGGTGAAATCACCGGCAGACCCCTCACCGCCAAGCTCTGGCCGATCACGATCAAGCTGACAAATCCCGCAGGATCCAGCGCTACGATCAGTTCCTCCATCACGATTCAGTCCATTCCTGGCGGTGCAGTGGGCAGCTTCCTGGCGCTGGTGGATCGCGATGCGGGCCTGGCGGCCAATCAAGGGGGACTTGTGAGTCTCACCTCTCTCGCAACGGGTGCTTACAGTGGCAAGCTCACCCTCGGCACCGCCGTGTACCCGTTCCTCGGCGGGAAGCTCGATATCGGGCTGGATTTTACCGGGGCAGCCTTCAATCACACCAACAACATCGTCATCCTGCGCAAAGGACTGCCGTCGCTCACGCTGTCATTTGATGTGGATCCCGTCACCAGTCTCCTCACCGGCCATCTCTCCGACGGTGGCAGCGTCAACGCCGCTGTCACCGGCTTCCGCAACACGTGGAACGCCACCAGCGCGAAGCCCGACCATTACACGGGCTACTACACCTTCACATTGACACCCCCGGCACAGCCCCCCTCCGGGCCTGGTCACCCGCCGGGCTATGGCTATGGCTCCTTCATTGTGAGTGCCGCAGGTGCGCTCACCGTAAGCGGCAAGCAGGGCGATGGCACCGCCTACACCACGCCAGGATTCCTTGGCCCCAACGGCGAAGTGCTGATCTATCAAGGCCTTTACAGTACGACGGGAGGCTCGGTGGCTGGCCAGTTGACAGTCACTCCGGGAGGCGTCGCGCCAGTGTATGCGTCCAGCACCGTGGCGGGCACCCCGTCCTTGCTGAAGGGTTCCCAGACCGCTATTGCCACCGCCCACACCTACAGGGATGGGTTTGGACCGATCTCCATCACCGCCGCCGGCACCAAGTACACGACCGTGACCACGGGCCAGAACCTCCTGGGCGTGGACACACTGACGAACGATGCAGCCTTCACATTTACCGGTGCCAGTGTCGAGACCGCGGTGCAGAACCCCAGCATTCTCGTCCGCATCTCCGACAAGAACGTGATCATCCCGCCCACCTTGGCCAGCGGCAACAACCCCGCCAAGCTGACTGCGACAGTGAGTGCGAGCACGGGAGTTTTCTCCGGCTCCTTCACTCTGGTCGATGATACCGATCCGTCGCCGACCAGGCTGGTAAACCTGACGCGCACGGGCAGCTTCGGCGGCATCGTGGTTCGAGATCCCGCCGGTCTGGGCGTCGGCCACGGCTGGTTCCTGCTGCCACAGCTCTCGGGATCACCCACCACGAGCACAGCGGCTCTAAATGTGCTGGGCGGCACGGTGACACTCGACAAGGCACCGTAGTCTGGACCGCGCCGGCGACGAAGGCAAGCATGCCAATTCGTTCGATCCCTTGTCTTTGCCGGGAGCATCATGAATCTGGTGAAGAGCCTGGCGGAAGCAGCCGTCTGGTGCGCCGCAATGCCGCTGGCCAGCGCGGGAGCTTGGCTGCATCGTGGGCAGCATGAGCCAGCCCATTGATGCCGACGAAGTCATCCCCCCTTCCGCAAGGAAGAATGGGCGGCCATCCGCGCCGGGCCGGGCCGCCGACCACGAGAAGCACGCCGCAGCTCGCATCGTCGCGCGCTGGCTTGACGAACTGTTCCCCATTCCTGGCACACGCTTCCGCATCGGCCTGGACCCGATCATCTCGCTGATTCCCGGGATCGGTGACATCATCTCCTCCAGCATCAGTTTTGTGGTGGTTCTCGAGGCGATGCGTATTGGAGTGTCCTACTCGGTGATCCTGCGCATGGGCTTCAACATGGTCGTCAACGCCGTGCTCGACATGATTCCCGGGGCCGGGCCGGCTGCCTCCATTTTCTTCAAATCCAACTCACTGAACCTGGAGCTGCTGCATCGCTGGCAAATGGGCGAGCATCACCAGGTCCGGCGCGGCAGCCGCCTGATGCTCGCGGGCATCGCGTGCGCCTGCTTTTTGGTGCTGCTGGCCTTGATCGCGGTATGGACGTTTTATGTGTGGACGTTCGCCAAGCTGATCCACCTGCTCTGACGATCACTCCACCACAAGCACCCCGTTCATGAGCAGCCAGTGGCCGGGGAAGGTGCAGAGGTAGGGGTAGCGGCCGGGCTGGTGAGGTGCGTTGAAATGGATCGTGAAATGTCCGCCAGGATTGGTCATGTCTGCAAACACCAGCACGTCTTTGCTGTCCGGCACGTAGTGGCGTGCAAGGCCGTTGGGATCAGCAATGAGCTTGTTCGCGAGATCCCCCACCGAGTTGAGTGTGCCGGGCTTGATCAGCACCCAGTTGTGGGGCACCACGTCGGGATTGGTGAAGGTGACAGACAGGCGCTCGCCCGCTTTGGCGTGCAGTTCATGCTGCACGAATTGCAGCCCTTGCGCCGCCTGGATGCCGAGCCCCCGGCCGGTCTCGCCTTGGGCCCAGGGATTGGGCTTTGATGTGATCGTCACGAGGCTGCTCTCCGCGACGATGTACTGCTTCGCCACCGGGTGGTAACCAGGGTAGGTCGTGAAGGGCGGAGCCAGCCGGTGTGCGGTGATGATCACATCGCTGAAGGTATTCCCCGTGGTGCTGACATGCACATGCACCTGATTCGCAGGGGTGAGCAAAGGCATCTCCAGGAACAGGGATTTGCCGTCAGGCAGGACATGGGCGCCAGCGATGGCAAGCGCGTCGTGCCCCTCCACATCAGGATGCCGCAGCGAGAACTCGCCCGAACCGTAGCCCGAGCTGTAGTGGTAATTCCAGCACTGGGCGAAATGGTTCTTCGCCTCGCCCGCGACACTGCCCAGCGCATCGCTGAAGCGCAACAGGACGCCGTTCTCGTGCGCCTCGAACGCGACCGGAATATTCGCCGCGCCACCGGTGTAGCGCACGCGCTGAAAGCAGCCGTCGTCGCGCCCCCAGCAGCCCCATCCGTACATACCCGTCACGTAGAGCTGACCATCCTTCGGGTTGATCCGGCCTTCCTGAGCGCCCGACAAAAAGTCACCCGGGAGACAGACAACCGCCGCTTGATCCAGACCATCCACATTCTGGCGCATGACGGTGAAGTGAGTGGCGGAGCCGGGTGAGAAGTGAATCAACTGATGGCCAAGCGGGCCCCAGCGGTCCGAGTCTGCAAAACACTGGCCGCCGGCCGAGTTGTCCATGCCGCGGGGCAGATAGGCCAGCGGCGGCTCGGTGGGTTTGTCTGGTCTCGGGCCGCCATGACCATAGAAGCCGCCTGCCTTTACCTCACAGATCATCGAAGCTGGCGTCCAGTCGCCTTCCTGCACGCTGGTGGTCAGCTTGCCGTCTTTGGCGAGGCCGAGTCCATTGGGATTGCGGAAGCCGGTGGCCAGTACTTCCACCTCGCTGCCTGGCTTCACACGGCAAACTCCCTGGTTGCCGCTGGCGAAGTAGAAATACGTGCCGTCAAATTCGCAGCCGGTAATGAAGTCATGACCGCTGGGCGAGGTCTTCTGGGCGTTGGTCACGCATTCATAAAAATCCGCTTCATCATCGCCATTCAGATCGTGCAGGCGGGTGATCTGGTCGCGACCCTGCACACAAATCTTGCCATCGATGATGCGCAGGCCGAGCGGTTCATTGAGCCCACTGGCGAAACGCTTCCAGCGCAGCCGGCCGAGCTTGTCATCAATGCCGCGCACCATCCACACATCGCCGGTCATGGTGCAGATGGCGGCATCGCCGTTGGCGAAGAAATCATGACCACTTACAAACCACGGCAGTCGTGACGGTGGATCCTTCGGCAGCGTCAGGGTGTCAAGGGCATAGGGTTTGCCTGTGCCCAATTCGCCCCGGGTCTCCAGCCACTGCGGCCACTGCGCCGGGCCGCCCTTGATCATCTCCCGGAGCGGGCTTCCGGCCGCGGGGCCCGTCTCGCGCTTGAAGTGTTGATTGTCTGCCCAGGCCGCATCGAGGATCTCCTGGCCGTCACGCTGATAGCTGAAGACGACATGCGAGCCGTGACGATAGAAGCCGTGATACACGAAGGGCTTGTCCGGCCGCGGCTGCTGCATGCGATCACGGACGGGTGAAGTGAAGCGGAGGCCGTTCGAAAAGCCGTGCCGCGCATCGCTCATCCCCGCAAAGCCACCGCCCGCAGCCATGGGGAAGCACAAGGTTTCAGGGTCAAAGAACGAGGTCAGCTCCTGGTGGTCACCAAGCGCAATGACCACCGCCTTGGGATAGACCCCGGACGGCGTGTGCAAAATCCCCGCCTGCAGAGGCATGCGATCCGCATCACGCCAGCGGCCATCCTTCCAGTCCTCATCATCGGCGACGCCCCAGTGACCAAAGCGCCCGCCTTCCAATCCCGGATAGGCGGCGAGCAGCGGCGGCAGTGGCTGCTGCTTCATAAAGTGCAGCGCCTCCTTGGCGTAGAAATCATAAACTCGATAGCGGTTCACGGAGTCATCGCGGTGCGGCCAGTCTGCCGGATTCACCGGATCGTAGCTGTACAACCAGGAGGCCGGTTTCACAGGAGCCTTGGCGGATTTTGCGGGATCGGCCGGGGCGTCAAAACTCCACAAGCCGAGCGTCTGTGCGTCCACCTTGGCGGGCTCTTGAGGCACCCCTTTGATGTCGCGCACGCCCGTGCTCAGCCTGACATCATCAATGAGCCCGGCACAGCCGAGGCCACCTTCGACCAGCCTGCCAAAGGCAAGTCCACCCGGCAAAGCCTTGTCCGGCTTGCGCGTCGAAGGCGCATCCAGCACCTGTTCACCATCCACGAACAACCGCACGCGCTTGAGTTCAACCAGGGCCCGAAGATAGTGCCACTTGCCATCACAGACATCGCGCGTCGACTTGAAATCACCGCCAAAGCCTGGCTGGAACAAGGCTAACATTCCGCTGCCTGCATGGGTATAAAATTCCCAGTGTTCATTCGAAGTCTTCGGATCACAAGCAACCAGGATGTTGAAGGCCTTTTTGCTCTCGATTTTCGCCCGGCACTCGATGGTGAACGGCCTTGTACGGTACTCGGCCTTGCCCTCGACGAGCATCCCCCCGCGCAAAGCCTTGCCAAACACGCCCGGCTCCAGGCTTGCCGCCTTCTTGTCCACCGGCTCAGCCGGCCTGGTCCAAGAGCGCGGCATCGGCCTGGGTCCGGCGGGTGAGCCATCGAGCTGCTTGGTGAGCCACTGCAAGCCGTCAAGATTGTCCTGGAGACGCTCCTGGGCATCTTCATCCGCGTGATTGAGGATGCCTAACGGGCCTTTGTAGCCGCTGCGTTTGATGATCTTGAGCAGTTCCAAATCCCACTCGCCCTGGGCCAGGGGCACGATCAGCATGCCCTTCTTGTCACCATCCTCAATCATGCCATTCAGATTCAAGTAGAGCAGATGCGGCAGCATCTGCGCGAGCAGGTGCTCAAACCGGTGCAGGTGGTCGTGGCCATGATGCAGGTTATAAACCATGCCGACGTTCTTCATGCCCAGTTGCCGAATAATTTCGAGCTGAGTCTCCGGCTCGCCAAACCAGCCGCCATGATTGTACAGGCCCACCGTCAAGCCCTGCGCCGCGGCGGCCTCGGCGATGGTGTGGATGCGGGCCACCTCAGCCGCGATGCGCTGCTTGTGAGCGGCTTCGCCTTTGGGCCACTCGCCACCGCAGTTGACCCACAGTTGCGGCTTCACGCCGTGACGCTTGAACAGTTCCAGCGTCATCTTCGCCTCTGCGTTCAGCGACGTGGGGAACCACCATCCCGTGAGCTCGATGCCGTGCTTTTTCAAAGCATCCAGTTCCGCATCAAACGTAGGCACGTGTTCCGCCCTGTAGTCATAGACGAATTTTTTGATGCCCAGTTTTTCCAGCATCGCGGCCCGTTCTTCCGGCCCTCGCTTTGCCTTGTCGAATGGCACGATGCACCAGGCTGCGAGGTTGGACTTGTCGAAAATGTCCTGACCTTTGGCGCAAAGAGGAAGAAGGCAGGACAGGAGGAGGCAGAGGAGTTGCTTCATGGGATGGGTCTCAGGGGGGTGGCGGCGCGGTGTCGTGATAGAACGCCGCTAGAACTGCATTCAGACGCTTGGTGATGTGTGCGGCCATTGCCTGATGGGCGGCAGGGCCGTCCTGCTTCTCGATGGCCTTCAAGATGGCCACATGCTCGCGCAAGGAATCGCGCAGATTTTGCCGGTTCTCGCCGGTGAGGCGGCAAAAGGCACGCACGAGCAGACGATAGCGACTGATTTCCGATTTGAGGCGGGCGTTGTCTGCGGCCGCGGCCAGCTCATCATGAAAGCGAAGGTCGAACTCAATGGCGCGCGCCGGCCAGCCCGAGTCGTCCTGATGAGTTGAGAGGGCGCGGGCCTGTATCTGCAGACTCTTGAGCATGGAGGAGTCCATGCGTGTAGCCGCCCGCCCGGCCGCGGCACATTCCAGGAGTTGGCGCACCTCGTAGAGATCCGTCACCTCCCGTGCGGTGAGCTTGCGCACCCGCACGCAGCTCGTCTGAATCTCCACGAGTTCGTCCGCCGCGAGCCATGCCAGGGCCTCGTGCACAGGGGTGCGGCTCACGCCCAATTCGCGGGACAGACCCACCTCGCTAAACTCGGTACCGGCGGCGAGCCTGCCGCTGAGAATGGCATTGAGCACATGCTGATAGACCGAATCCACCAGAGTATGGCGCTGCAAAGGTGGAGTGTTGGAGGCGAGTCCGAGCATGATGACCGATGAAAAACTTGACGGCGCGCAGGCCAACCGGTAGCCTGTATGCTGCATGCAGCATACAGAGCGCAGCCATCGCGTCAAGTTTAGCGAACGTCATTTCACGATGAACGGCGTGGACTTGAACGTGGCCGCCAGTGATGCCCCCGGACCGCCGCTGCTGCTGCTCCACGGGGTGACGCGTTGCTGGCGGGACTATCTCGATGTCATCCCCGGACTGGCCGGTTTTGGGCAGGTCATCGCGCTGGACCATCGCGGACACGGAGGCTCGCCTGGGGGCCATGACCACTACCGCGTGCGCGATTGCGTGGAGGACGCCGTGGCTTTTCTGAGGGCCGAAATCAGCGAGCCCGCAGTACTCATCGGCCACTCGCTGGGGGCAATGACTGCGGCCACGATTGCCGCCCGCGTGCCGCAACGGGTGAGAGGGTTGGTGCTGGAAGATCCGCCCGGATCGCTGCTGGCATCTGGAATTCAAGAGTCGCGCTACTGGCTGCAATTTACCGGGCTGAGGATCTTGTTGTTCAGCCAGGCGTGGGAGGCCTGGGAGCTGGCTGAGGCGCTCGCCAAACTTCCGGTTCAACATCCACTGGACGGGAGAACCGTACTCTGGAGCGAGCTGCGGGATCCCGCAGCGCTGAGATTCGCCGCAGAGTGCCTGGCGCGGATGGATCCGCGCGTGCTAGATGACCTGGTCGAGGGACGATGGCTGGAGGACCTGGACTGGTTTGCCGAACTGTCGAACATCCGCTGCCCCACGCTGTTGCTGCACGCTGACAGTTTATGCGGGGGGATGCTCGCCGAATCTGAGGCCCTGCGCGTCGAATCCGGGATACGGCAGTGCAAGCGGGTGGACTTCCCGCAGCTAGGCCACAACCTGCACGGCACCGCTCCCGCCCGCTATCTCGACGAGGTCACCCGTTTTCTTCAAGACATCTCATAACCTGCATCCCTCATGAAACTTGCTTCAGGAACGACAGTCATCAGCAACGGACAACTCATCGACGGCACGGGTGCGCCACCTGTTCCTCAAGGCACAGTCGTCCTCAAGGATGGGCGTATCTTGTATGCCGGACCGGCGGAGGGATCTCCCGAAGTGCCCGCCGATGCAGAACGAATTGATGCGCTCGGCGGGTCCATTTTGCCCGGGCTAGTTGAGGCGCACTTTCACGCCACCTACTTCAACGTGGAGCGACTGGAGGATCTCGACATCAAGTACCCTGTGGAGTATGTGGCCCTGCTCGCTTCGGTGAACTGCAAGCTGGCGCTGGACTGCGGCTATACCTCGGCCCGCTCGGGCGGCTGCCTGTTCAACTGCGATGTGTGGCTGAAGACGGCGATCGAGAACGACCTCATCCCAGGACCGCGGCTTGCCACCTCAGGCCGAGAGATTTGCAGTGCCGGGGGGCTGATGGATTGGAATCCGGAGTTCCGCAAGATCGGGATGGACGGCCTGGTCTTCTGCATCAATGGCGTGGAAGATGCCCGCAAGGCGGTGCGGGCGCTGGTGAAGGACGGCGTGGAATGGGTCAAAACCTACCCTACCGGCGATGCAGCATGGCCAGATGTGAATGACCACCACACGCTGTGCATGACGTTTGAAGAGATGCACGCCGTGGTGACCACCGCGCACAACCACAAGCTCAAGGTCACCGGGCACTGCCGCGCCACCGAGGGCATCAAGAATGCGCTGCGCGCCGGCTATGATGCATTGGAACACGCCAGCTTCATCGACGACGAAGGCCTGGATCTCCTGCTCAGTCGCAAAGTGCCTGTCTGTCCCGGGCTGCAATTTGAGCTTGCCAGCATCAACAACGGCCCGGCGTACAAGATGAGCCAGCAGGTCATCGACGGTCATCTGGAAACGCTGGAGGGCGGCGCGGAAAGCGCCCGCCGCATCCTTCGCGGCGGCGGCACCCTGGGAATGGGAGGCGACTATGGTTTCGCCTGGAATCCTCATGGCCAATATGCAAAGGAGCTGACGTTTTTTGTCAATTATGTTGGCTTCACCCCCATGGAGACGCTGGTTTGCGCGACCAAGGGCGGTGCCGAGATGATGGGCCGCAGCGCTGAGTTTGGCACCCTGGAAGCAGGCAAACTCGGCGACGTGCTGCTCGTCGAGGGAGATGTAGTCAAGAACATCGCTCTGCTTGAGGAACGGCGGAACATCCTCGCAGTGCTGCAAGGCGGCGTGCTGAAGGCCGGAAGACTGGCATCGTACCGGATGGCGGAACTGCCATCCTCCGGGGTCTGAGGGACGATTGCTTTTATTCTTATGAGCCAGCATCGCTTCAGCGCCCTGGGTGCAGGGAGATGCACAGAAGAGCACTGAAGCGAGGGCTCTTGCGAGGGGCAGTCTCTGGTACTGGAGGAGCCTGACAGTATCGTGAAGCAGTTGCCCTCCACTCTTGAGTACCCGAATGGCGGCCGGGCATGACACTGAAAATGTGTTTCCCCAAAAGAAGCCGGTTTGCCGCCCTCACTCCTGCCCGCAGGCCTTCAACAGGGCCTCGATGCGATGCCGCCACTCTGGGTTGAGACTAGGTTCCCCTTGCGCCGAGAGAAGCAGCGGCCTGGCGGCAGCGGCATTACCGTGACTCATGTAGCGTTCCGCCACCAGCCAGCGCAGCCGCGCATGCAAAGGGTCAGGCGGCGCAGGATTGACGGCAGGCGGCAGCGCGGCCTTTTTTTGAGGGCTGGCCCAAGCCTCCAGGAAGCTGAAGACATCGAGCCCATCAGGGGCATCCGCCCCACCCGTGGGCAACAAGTAGCTCACCGTCTCCCTTATCCGGCCGGCATCCTCTGCCCTGACACCGGACGGGAAGGCGGTATTCGCAAGATAGTGTTCCACCAACAGCGTCATGGCCCGCCGCGCCAGGTGCCGGGCCGGTTCGTTGACCAGCACGTAATCGACGAGCAACTGCCGCCCCTGGGCATCCCTGTCCAGCTTTTGCAGCACTGCAATAAAAGCGGGGTCGGCCAGCAGGGTGCTGGCGATGCGGCCTTGCAGTGCGACACCCGCAGTGCCTGCCCGGGTCTTGCCTACAAGTTTGAGGACGATATCCGTGACTTTGTCGGGATCCCAGTCCCGCACCAGACAGTGGACGGCGGACAAGTCGCACAAATTAAGGGTGTTGAGCGTGCGCGAATCATCCTTGGCAATTTCGAGAGCCTGGTGCCATGTGGCCAGAGCCGTTTCTTCGTGGCCAAGCTGACGTTCCGACATGCCCTTGAGCAGGAGTGCGCTGAGACGTCGATCACGGGAGACGCTTGTCGTTGCCGCGATGCCGGCAACCGCTTCCACCGCCTCGTCCCGACGGCCGGCTCGAACCAGAACACGGGATTGCTCCTCCCGTACTAAAGCCCACAGGTTAGGGTCGCTGGGGCATGCTTTGCGCCCGCTGGCGAGCCATTCTCCCAGCCGTTGCTGCTTTTCGGACTTGTCAATTCGGCACCAATAATCAAGACAGGTGGTGGCCGTCAGCGAGGCGGATCCCTGCCCGGGCGCTGACCACCCGTGCTTTGCCAGATCATCGAAGCCGTTGATCCACATCTGCCGTGCCGCCTCATCCAGGCCGCTGAAGTGGTAGGCCGTGGCAAAGTGGCTGGCGATGTCCAGCGCCGGGATATCGAGCAGTTCCATGGCCTTCACCGCCTGTGACACTTCTTCGATGTTGGGGCGCAGCACATTGGCTCCGCTTCCGGCGTCCTGGTAGCGGGCCGCAAGGTTTTTCCTGTCCTCGTCCGTGATGTGGGTACGGAAAGCCACCCTGGTCTTGCTCGCCGCAGGCAGAAGTTTCAAGAACGGCGCCGCGTCTTCGGTGCCAGAGTGCAGCACATAGTGCTTCCACAACTCATAGAGTGCGAGATCCCGCCACGGGGAGACGGGGTGCTGGAGAATTGCCAGCCAGCTTTCCAGCGCCTCTTTGACCTGGTCCTGCTGATAGGCGGCAAACGCGGCCTTCCAGGCGGCCTCCTCACCATAGGATGCATCGCCGCGATGCGCTTCAAAACTGCGTTGGGCTTCCGCCCAGCGCCCCTGGGCAGCCAGCACATCGCCCTTCTCCAGTTGGCTGGTCATGGGTTTTTCACCCCGGTTTTTGATCACCATCCAGTTGAGCCTCAGGTTGCGCTGCCAGGAAAGCTGAAAACTGTTCTGCTGCGTAAAATGGGGAATAATGAACTCCTCATCCAGCCGGAGGGTCCAGCGATCATTCACCTGGCAGCGGACGTGGTCGGGCTCCACGCGCACGCTCAATTTGAAGGGCTCGCGGACCAGCGCGGCAACGGGAATGACCATCCCACGGGCGAAACGCCCGTTTCGCTCCAGATAGAGGACACAGAATCCGGAGGCAGCTTCCTTGCCACCCACGAATCGCAGGGTCTCGGTGGAAACCACCGAAAAGCTGGCAAGCATCACGCGGGTGCGCACCTTCTGGAATTCAAAGTCCAGCGCCACGGACTGCAGGCCCTCCGCCGGAGGTGTAAAGGAGACAGTGACATCGCAAGGGCTGACCATCGGCTGCTTCACCATCACCTGGCACGATTGGGGATGATCGCCCGCGCGTGGCACCGGCAGCAGGGAGTTGCCATCCTTGCGCACATTATGATTCGGGAACAGCCCGTTAAAGTCAGTGAACGGAGGCCGTACCTCCGCGAAGGTTTCCCAGCGCTCCAGGCGCTCATTCAGCTGGGCCTGCAGCCGCTCAGCCGCAGGTGCGTCCACCTGGCGCAACCAGTTTAAAGTTGGAATCATCCACGCGGCAGAGCCCTCGCCAAGGCGTGCCTCACCCAGCGACGCCTGGAGATCGTCCACCACATCGTCATGCCAGGCCGCGCGCATTTGTTTTGCGCGCGCTGGATCGAGCATGGCGAGTTGGTCAACCGCCTGGCGAGTCCGATCCAGCGATTCGGCATCCCATCCTCTGCCCCGCATCGCGGCCGTGATGACCTGACGCAAGCTATCGACCCGGCGCGCCTGCCGCACTTGCTGCGTTTCCCATGCAAAACCGCCCACCAACACCAGGGACACGGCGAGACTGGCGCACAAGGCCGGATGCCGGCGGGCCTGACGCAGCAGATGTGCGGGGGTGGACAGGGGCCGCGCCGCCACCGGCCGGCCGGCCAGAAAGCAGGCGAGGTCGTCGGCAAGCTGCGTGCCGTCACCATAGCGTTCGGCGGGGCGGTTTGCCAGAGCCTTCAGGCAGATGCTGTCCAGATCCTTTGGCACATTGGCATTCAAGACAGAGGGGCGCGCAGGCCGCACCTCGTTTCGGTGCCGTTCCATCACCTGAGGCAACCCGCCGGGATGCGGCGGCACATGCGTGAGCAGTTCGTACAATGTCGCGCCGAGCGCGTACACATCCGCGCAGGGAGTGACAGCGCCGCGGCGGCTGTCCAGTTGCTCCGGCGCCATATAGGGGGCGGTGCCCAGCGCCTCACCGGTGAGAGTGATCGGCAGATGTCCAGCCCTCTTGGCGATGCTGAAATCGACGATCACCGGCTGGCCGCTGGCCGCATGCACCAGAATGTTCGCCGGTTTCAGGTCGCGATGCACCACTCCGTGCTGATGGCACCAGCCGGCGGCGCGTGCAACCTGTTCAACCAATGCCACGCGTGAAGCCAGATCCAGCCGGCGCGTTTCGCACCAAGTGCGCAGATCCTGCCCAGGAATGAAGGCCATCACCATGCAAGCATGGGCGTCGCGAGCCGCAAAATCGAGCACCGGCACGATGTGCTCGTGCTGTCCCGCCACGAGCAGGCTTCTGAGCGTGGCAGCCTCCGTCTCGAGGCGCGCCAGCAGGTGGTCATCGCCCACGCGCGACGGGTCCAGCACCTTCAGGGCGACCATCTCGAGGGTCTTCAGATCGATGGCCTTCCAGACCTGGCCCATGCCGCCACGACCGATCACTTCGACCAGTTCATAGCGCTCCCCCCAGCCAAGTTCGATGAGCCAGGCAGGCGGTGGGCTCAGAGGAGCAGAGGCGGAGGCAGGCTCGCTCGACATGCAATAAAAGGTAGAATAAAGAACTCTGGGGACGTTGACAATGAAACAAGGTCTTGGTCCATTGAAACACAAATGGTACGGCACCTCCTGCCCGGCACTGTCACCCATCCCACCTATGGCAAAACCTGCGCCTCAGTTTCCGACCACCTCCCAGACCCTCATTGAGAATGTGCAGTCGGCTGACATGGGGCAGCGCGAGGTGGGAATGCAACGCTTCTGCCGGGTGTATCATCCTCCCATCCATGCCCTGGCACGCAAGCTTGGCTTTTCGGTCGAAGACGCGGAAGATCTGACGCAGGATCTGTTCCTCAAGGTGATCAGGGGCAACGTGCTGCAAAAATTTGACCGTTCGCAGGGCAGCCCATTCAGCGCGTGGCTGATGACCCTGTTCAAGAATCTGACGCTGCACCACCGCAAGGCGCAGGGCACCATCAAGCGCGGCGGCACCCACGAGCGTGTGGTACTCGACACCCATTACGCCGAACAGAGCTTCCAGAACCTGCACAGCACCAGCATGGAATCCGCTCTGATGTTTGACCTGATGCTCGCAAGCGAGATCTGGGTGCATGCCCTGGAGAGCATGCGCAAGAAGCACGCCCAGACGCCGCACAGCGAACTGGTCATGGAGCTCGAGCCCCTGATCCTGCTGCCCGCCTGGCCACCGCCACCGGCCCCGCCGCAAAGCGAAGTCGCCAGCCGGCATGGCATCACCGCTGCGCAGTTGCGCACATTCCTATGCCGCACGTTGCGCAGTCAGGCGGAAAGGCTGTTTGCCGCTGAAGCCGTCGCCGCCAGCCCCGGCATCACTGCGGAGGACATCGCGCAGTTGTGGGAACTTCTGCGCCAGCATGCCAATGTGTAGTGCAGGGCCGGCCCATCCCTGGCACAATTTCCTCACAAGCATTGTCATCGGCCCAAGCCTGGGCTTATAGTGCGTTCCCAGCCCGGTTTTCTGGCAGGGATTCAATTCTCACTCTGTCCAGGTCCTCCCTCCTCAACATGCGTTGCTTCTATATCCTGCTCAAAAAAGAACTCCGGGGCTTCTTTGTGTCCCCGGTGGCTTATGTGGTGCTGGCGCTGATCATGGTAGTCAACGGCTTCTCCTTTCGCGCCGCGCTCAACATCCTTGAGAGCGCCCCCAGCGAGGGCAGCATCGTCCGGTGGACCTTCGATTCGCAGTGGTTCTGGCTGAGTTACTTCTTCGTCTTCCCGCTGCTGACGATGCGCCTGTTCTCGGAGGAAAAAAAACTGGGGACGATGGAGACCCTCCTCACCGCGCCCGTGCGGGCCTGGCAGGTGGTGTGGTCGAAGTACATGGCTGCCGTGCTTTTCTACTGCGTGCTCTGGGTGCCCAGCATGCTCACGTTCTGGCTGCTGCACCGGCTTACCGGCAGCGCGGTGGACATGCCCCTCGGCGCGTTGCGGGGAAGCTATCTGATTCTGCTGTTCATGGGGCTGTTTAATCTCGCCGTGGGTTGCTTTGCCTCCTCCCTCACCTCCAATCAGATCGTCGCGGCGGTGGCGTCCTTCACTTTCTGCCTCATGCACTACCTCCTCGGGGTATTCATGCAGGTGGGGCGCAACGTCCCGGCGCGGTTCATTGATTTTGTGCAGTACGTTTCCTCACGCGACCATTTTCGGGTCTTCATCAATGGCCTCGTGGACAGCCGGGCCCTGGTCTATTACGCCAGCCTTTCGCTGCTGTTCCTTGCTTTTACGCATCAGGTCCTCGAATTCCGCCGCTGGAAACTCTAACCTTCCCTGGCCCCTGCAAACGCCACCTGCCGCCCCTTTCCGCATGAGTTCCCCCAAACCGATCCCAGACGACAGCCGCCCCCACCAGCCGCGGGCGATGCCCGGGCGCTTCGGCATCGGGTTAAACGTGGTGCTGCAGGTGGTGCTGAGCCTGGTCATTTTCGCCGGAGTCAACTACCTGAGCTTCCGCCACTATGTGCGCTGGGACATGAGCCCGGGCGGCCAGTACTCGCTCAGCAGTTCAACCGTGAACTACCTGCACAAGCAGACCAAGGACGTAAGCATCACTGTGATTTTTCCCCGCGATTCCAAGGTGTATGGCGACATGCAATCTCTGGTCGAGGAGTACCGCCGCAACGGCAAGAACCTGATCAAGGTCGAGTATATCGACCCCGCACGTGACCTGGAACGCACAGAGCAGCTCAAGGCCGAAAACAAGATCACCGTTCAGCAGAACGGTGTACTGGTGAAAGCCAGCAAAGGCATGCGCTTCATCAAGGAGGAGGAAATGGTCATACGCTCGCGCGGCATGGATGCCGCCCATCCCATGATCCATTTCCGCGGCGAAGACGCCATCACCTCCGCCATCATCGGCCTGATGGAGGGATCGCAGCGCCGGTTCTACTTCGTCACCGGCAAGGGTGCGCGCACCGAATCAAGTTCCAGCGATGCGATCGAGGCCCTGGGCGAACTGGGACGCCAGCAGAACTTCGGAGTGCAGCCGCTGAACCTTGCGGAGGTGCAGGCCGTTCCCCACGATGCCAGCGGTCTCCTAATCGTGGGCCCGAAGTATGACCTTTCCGAACGCGAGCTGGCCATCCTGCGCGAATACTGGGCCGGCAAACGTGCCGCCATGCTGTTCATGCTCGACCCCACTTCCGACACGCCCCGCCTGCTCGGCTTCCTCAAGACCGTGGGCATCTCGCCTCGCAATGACCGGGTGCTCTTCGCCGAAAGCACGAGCGCCGGACCACGCAAAGAATTCAGCGTGGAGGCGATGTTCTCCAAGGAGGTGGCCATCACCAGCCCGCTGAGCGATGCCGTCACCAAACTCGCAGGCCAGTCCCAGTCGCTCGCCCTGGCGCTCAATGATGAGGGACTCAAGCAGCAGGGCATCGCCGTCGCACCGCTGATCACCGCGGCCGCCCGTTACTGGGGCGAAACAAGCTACCTGGATGATTTGCCCGTAGTCAGCCCCGAAGACACCCTCCCCCCTGTGTACATAGCCGCCGCAGCCGAACGCGGAGCCGTGGCGGACGAACGCCTGCGCGTGGACAGTGCCAGGCTGGTGGTGGTGGGCAACGCCTCGCTGCTCGACCGGCAGACTCGCCTGGCCCAGAACCAGGACTTCATCGCCGCCAGCCTCAACTGGATGCTCAACCGCGAACGGCTCATCGGCATCACCCCCAAACCCAAGGGCCAGTATCGCGTGCAGCTCACTCCCCGCCAGCACGACCTGCTGTTCTGGATCACGGCACTTTGCGCCCCTGCCCTGGTGCTGCTCTTTGGCTTCAGCGTCTGGGCTGGAAGAAGAGCTTCATAAGGCTCCCGGTTCAAGGTCCCCGTTTGCGAGTTTCCCGTTTCCAATTTTTTTGTTCCTAGAGCACTAAACACTTCCGCCTTCCGCTTCCCTCAACAGGGAACCAGGAACCCTGAACCGGGAACCTCCTCCGCCTGCCTACCTCCGACTTTCCTCCCATGCGCGCCCGCACCACACTGATTCTCTTCCTCATCGCCGGACTCATCGGCGTGGCCATCATCAAGATGGACCGCCTGGTGCCCTCCACGAGGGATCGGGAAGCGCGGGCGGCCAATCCCCTCCCTTTTGATCCAGACAAGGTGGACGGCATTGAAATCGATGCGGGCGAGGCCAGCACCACCTTGAGTGTGGAAAACCACCTCTGGCAGGCCGGCAGGCCGGTTGCTGATCTCGCCGATCCGGAACGCGTGAAAGCCATTCTTGATGCCCTGCACGATGCCGAATGGCTGGAGCACCTCTCGCACGCTGAAATGAGCGAGGCCGCCTGGAAGCTCACCGGCCTGGACAAGCCTGCTGCCCATGTGAAGGTCACCAGTGCCGGTCGCGTCGTGGCCGAGTGCTGGCTGGGCAACGCCTCCGCGATTGAGGGGGCCAGCTACCTCAGCATCCCGGGTGCCAGGCACGGCAGGACCGAAAATTACGTCGTCCGCACCCCCCTCGCCCAACTGTTGAAAAAGCCCATGGAGGAATGGCGCGACAGCCGCCTTGTGGGAGTCCCCGCCGAAAGCATATCGCGCCTGACGGTAAGCGACGGTCATGGCCAGATTCAAATGGCACGCGACAAACCCAAGTCCCCCTGGGATCTCGTCAAACCCCTGAAAACACATGGCAACAATGAGCGCATCAATGAGTTGCTGGCCACCCTGCTCGCCCTCAAAATCACCGCCGTCAGTCCCCGCGATACCGCCAAGACGGCCCCTGCGGCGGATGCTCTGCACATCACGATTCAAACCGCCGCCGCCAGCAAGCCCATCGAAGTCGTGCTCGCCCGCCCCGCAGACTCCGTGGCTGGCAAGACCCAGGCCACGGCTTCGCATCGCAAGCCCGTCTTCACCGTTTCCAGCGACCAGCTCTCCAGCCTCTGGGTGCAGCTCAACGACCTGCGTGATGACCGGCTCGCCCGGGTGGACGTGGAAAGCGTAGATGGCATCATCGTCAAAAGCCTGGTCACTGGCGAAGTCACCCTGCGCAAGCAAGGCGATTCGTGGCAACTGCTGCGCAGCAGCCAGTGGGAGCCCGCCAACGGCGACCGGGTGGCGAAAATGTTCGAGGCGCTCAACAGCCATCGGGTGAAGGAATTCGTGGCGGACTCCGCTGCCAATCTTGAGCCGTACGGCCTCAACGCCCCCTTCCTGAGCGTCTCATGGAATGACACTGGCGTGAAGTCCGGCACTGGCCCGGCACCGATGAAATCTGGCGGTAAAAGGTTCGCTGCCGCCGGGCTTTCAGGAACCGAGACCGAGCTTCTGTTCGGCCAGGACGCCCAGGGCAATGTCTTCGCCAAGTATGACAACGAGCCCATCATCTACCGTGTCGGTGCCTCTGTTCTGCAGGCGCTGCCGCGTGACAACGTGCGCTGGAAGGCGCTCAATCCCGTGCGCTTCAGCCAGTTTTCCCTGCTGCGCATCGCCATCACGGTGGGTGCCAATCCACCCGTGATTTTAGACCATCACCCTCTCACTTCCGCGTGGAAAGGCAGCCGCGCCGGCCAGGATCTCACGCCACTCATCGATCAGGTGAAAGCCGACCACTTGGTGGACAAACTGGGTGGCCTGGTGGTGCAGGACTGGGTGCAGGACCGCACCGACGGCACCAAGGCTCTGCAAATCCCTGCCATCACCCTCCAGGTTACTCTGCTCACCGATGCCGGCAATCTGAAGAGCCCCACGAAACTCATCACCATCAATTTCGCACCCACTGTCGCCGGTACTGACTCCGCACTTTACTTCGGCCGAGTGGACATCGGCCCGGACATTTTCCTGATCAACCGGGACAAGCTGCGCGAGCTGCTGGCCTCGGTGTTGAAGGACTAGACCACAATTCTCACACCCTTTCTGCTGTGACCGGCTGCGACCTGCTCTGGCGGCGTTGGGCTCGCGAATCGAGGCGGACAGTATGGCAAATACAGCCGCTCCTCGGTTCGCGTCGCCCGCCTTGCCAGATCAAGCCTCGCGCGGTCTCGCGACAAAAGTGTGTGAGAAATGCGTGCCAGCCCGTGTACGGGCGTTGAGCAAACCGCACACGGATTACCCGCCCTTTGTCGCCGAATAAAGGGTGGCAATCCCCAGGGACAAGGGCTTCGACGTCGATGTGGCAAAGCCGTTCGCCAGGATCAACGCTTCCATTTGCTCTCCGGAGGGAAAGCTTTCAATACTGCGGCAGAGGTACTCAAAGGCCTCGCGGCGACCGGTAATCAACCCGGCGATCCGAGGCATTATGTTTTCCAGGTAGAACACATAAAACGGGCGCAGCAGTCGCAGCCGGGGCAACGAAAAATCCAGCACCACCAGATGGCCGCCGGGACGCAGCACTCGCGACATTTCCCTCAGTGCCTCAGGCCAGGAGGCCATGTTGCGCAGGCCGAATGCCACCGTGACCACATCGAATGCCTCGTCGCGCACGGGGAGGGTCAGGGCATCAGCCGCCATAAGGTGATGAAATCCACGCTTTTGCGCCTGCGCCATCATGGGCGGCGAGAAATCGCCGCCAAGCACGCGCGTTTGGGGGCAGGCATGCGCGATGGCCTGCGCGAGATCGCCGCTGCCGGTGGCAAGATCGAGCACCCAGGCAGGCTGGTAGCCGGCCACGAGCCGGGCTGTGGTCCGCCGCCAAAGCACGTCCATGCCCAGGCTGAGCACATGATTGGTGAGGACATAGCGGCGCGCGATCCCTGCGAAGGCTTGCTTTACGAATCCGGCGTCCTGCATCTGGTCTGGTGTGCGTTGACGCGCTCTCGCCTGTTGGTGGCACCCGGCGCATTGCCGGGGGTGGTGGTGCTCACGAAAGGACTCGAACCTTCACGATGTTACTCACTAGAACCTGAATCTAGCGCGTCTACCAATTCCGCCACGTGAGCGTTGTGCCTTTTGAGGGGCGCGGGCGGCAAGGATGGCGGTTGCTGAGATTTTCTCAAACGGAATTTCGCAGATTCTGCGAATGTTATTCGCGCGTCACGGTTTCATCCAGATTGAGCAACACCCGTGCCACCTGCCGCCAGACGGCCTTTTCATCTCCCCCCGCGCGGCGTTCAGCGGCTGCCAGCGCCATCAGGCTGTCATGTTCCCCGGCGCTGGGCCGACGCGAGGTGCAGAGCAGAAATCCGCGCTCAATGCGCAGGGCATCGCCCTGGGGCACGTCTTTGATCAGGCGGTCGCCCAGTGCCTCGGCGAATTCATGGAACGAAGTGTCATTAAGCAGAGTCAGCGCCTGCAAAGGAGTATTGCTGCGCAGGCGCCGGGTGCATGAGCCCAGGCCTTCCGGCGCATCAAACACACTGAGCGAGGGCGGCGGGGTGGCCCGGAAGACAAAGGTGTAGAGCGCCCTGCGGTAGCGATCATCCCCCTTGCTCACCGGCCAGGTGTGCTTGACCTGCCCCAGCGACAGCACACCTTCCGGGATGGGCGGGTACACAGGGGGGCCTCCCACCTTGGACGACAGCAGGCCGCTCGCGGACAAGCAGGTGTCGCGCACGATTTCGGCATCCACGCGCAGACGACGCTGCCGCGCCAGCAGGTAATTGTTCGCGTCCTTCTCCTTCAAATCCGCGCGCAGGGCCGATGACTGGCGGTAGGTTTGCGACATCACAATGGCCCGGTGCATCGCCTTCAGGCTCCATTTCTGTGCCATAAACTCAGTGGCCAGCCAGTCCAGCAGTTCCGGGTGCGTGGGGGCAGCGCCCATGGTGCCGAAGTCATTTTCGGTCTCGACAATGCCTCGGCCAAAATACTGCTGCCAGACGCGGTTCATGATTACACGCGCCGTGAGCGGGTTTTTCGGGCTGACAATCCATCGGGCCAGATCAAGGCGGGAAGGATTCTCAACCCCCGCCATCGGCTGCAGGGCGGAGAGCACGCCGCGCTGGACCACGGCATCGGGACGGGTGAAATCGCCTTTGATGAGGAGCCGGGTCTCGCGTGGTTTGGGCAGTTCCTGGGTGACGAGCGTGGTGATGGGGGGGCTGAGCCCCGCCTCGCGCTTCTTCATGGTGCTCTCGAGTTCGTTGAATTTTTTATCGTCTTTCACCAGGGCCGCAAACACCACCCGCTGCTGGTCAATCGTGCGCTTCCTGGCGGGCGTGGCGAGCGCCTTGATGACTTGCTTGGGCAGTTTGGCTTTTTGCTCTGGCGTGAGCGCCGCCTCGGCGTCCCCCACCTGCTTGGGATGGTCCCGGAAAAAGCGGTCGAACTCGAAACGCCTGTCATTGATGTCGAGCTTAAGCGCTCCCTCATCCTTGACCGGGGGCAGCGTCAGGGTGCTGGTCCTGGTGCCGCCATGACCATCCTGCTCGGTGCCATTAAAGAAGGCGAACATCTGAAAGTACTCGCGCTGGGGGATCGGATCGAACTTGTGGTCGTGGCACTGGCAGCAGCCGATCGTGAGCCCAAGCCAGACGGTGCCGGTGGTGTTCACCCGGTCAATCACGCTCTCCACGCGGAACTGCTCCGGATCAATGCCTCCCTCGCCGTTCACCGGCGTGTTGCGATGGAAGCCGGTGGCGACTTTTTGATCAACGGTGGCAGCAGGCAGCAGATCACCGGCGAGTTGCTCGATGGTAAACTGATCAAACGGCAGGTCTTTGTTGAGCGCCTTGATGACCCAGTCGCGATAGGGCCAGATGATACGCGGCGCATCAATACTATAGCCATTGCTGTCCGCGTACCGCGCCTGGTCCAGCCACCAACGGCCCCAGCGTTCGCCGTAGTGGGGCGACGCCAGGACTTTATCCACCCATCGTGAATACACGGACGTGATTCCGGACTTCCCCTCAAGGCTTGCGGCCACGGTCTTGAGCTCCGAGACAAAGGCGGTCACCTCCTCCGGCGTGGGCGGCAGACCTGTCAGATCCAGGTAAAGACGGCGCAGCAAAGTTTCCGGAGCGGCCTCCGGCGAGGGCCTGATCCCTTCTTTGGCCAGGCGCTGACGGACGAAAAAGTCGATTCCTGCCCCCTTCTCCGTGCTGCGAAGGGGAGCGACAAACGCCCAGTGGCGGTCATCGCTGGGTTTCTCGTCCGCCGGAGCCTTCGCACCTTCATCAATCCATTGCCGGATCAAGGCGACCTGCGCGGAGTCGAGCGGTGGCCGCTTGTAGGGCATCTTGGAAACTTCGCCATGAGTACCATCAATGGCCTGCACCAGCAGGCTCTTCGCACTGTCGCCGGGGATGATGGCCGCACCATGTTTCCCCCCGCTGACGGCGGCGGCGGCCGTATCCACGCGCGCCTTGCCCTTCTGCGAACCCGCGCCATGGCACTTCACACACGCCGTTTGCAACATCGGCTTGATCTGCTGGGTGTAATCGACAGCAGCAGGCGCAACGGCGGGCAGGAAAGCAAGAATAAGGGCGTGGCGGATCATGAGGGCGCATGGACATACGTTGCGGAGAGGGTGCATCTTGCGCGATGGCGTTTCACCCTGCAGACCGCCCCTCGCCCGACTATACCCTGGCAAAAGCTCGCACCGGGAAGGTGCCAAACGCCGCCACCTTGGGGGGCACCGCGAAAAACTCGAACTCGCAGTCCGGCAAAGCCCGCAGTTCCGTCATGTGCTCGACAATCGGTATGTCATTGCCCAGCAAGGTGGTGTGAACAGGGCGAGCCCCGTCGGAGGTGTCATCGATATTGTAGGAATCGATGCCCACCAGCCTGACTCCGTTGGCCGCCAGGTGCAGGGCGGCATCCTCGGTCAGGAACGGATGCCCTTCGAAATAAGCATCCGTGCGCCAGTGCCGGTCCCAGCCAGTCTGCACCAGCACCGCCTTGCCGCGCAAATCCAGGCCCTCAAACGCCTTGCGGGTGATGGCGTGATCCTCGCACCGCACCACCAGCCCTTCCAAACCCGCCAGGGAAGTCAGCGGCAGTTGCGCCAGATCCTTGCCGTCCGCATAACGATGATATGGGCTGTCCAGGTAGGTGCCGGTGTTCGCCACCATGTCGATTCGGCCAATATGAAATTCCGTGCCCTCGGCATAGAGCCGCCGCGACGCTTCGCGGCTGAGGAAGTCACACATCAGCGGTGCTGGCAACCCCCGATAGGTGATCATGCCATGCTCGATGGTATGGCTCAAATCAACCAGGGAAGGAATGGCGGAGGAAGGCATGGGCGGTGGTGAGGGGACGATGTGGAGCGCTCAGCGCCCGGTTTCTTTCACTTCTGACCGGACACCCCGCACTTCTACCGTCGTTTTCCCCGGTTGCAAAGACCTGCCCCCTCGCTGAGACTTCGGACCGCGCCCGCTCAACCCCGCGCGGAACTCCCATCTTACCCATGAAAGTTCTCGTCACCGGAGGAGCCGGATTCATTGGCAGCCACACCACCGAACGCCTGCTGCGCGACGGCCATGATGTGGCCATCCTTGACTGCTTCAACGACTACTACAACCCGGCCATCAAGCGCGCGAACATCCGTGCCGTGCAGGACAAGATCCAGGTGTTTGAAGACGATCTGCGCGATGGAGCCGCCGTGGACCGCGTCATCTCCACCTTCCAGCCGGATGCGGTGATCCACCTTGCCGCCCGGGCCGGGGTCCGCCCCTCGATCGAGCAGCCCGAGCTGTACATCGACACCAACATCAAGGGTACTTTTTACCTCCTGGAGGCCTGCCGCAAGCACGGGTGCAAGCGTTTCGTCTTTGCCAGCAGCAGTTCCGTCTATGGGGTGAACAAGAAGGTTCCGTTTGCCGAGGACGACGCGATTCTCCAAACCATCAGCCCCTATGCCATGACCAAGATGGCGGGCGAGCAGATCTGCTCGAACTACTCGCAGCTCTATAGCATCCGCACTGTCTGCCTGCGCTTCTTTACCGTCTATGGACCGCGCCAGCGGCCTGACCTGGCCATCTCCAAATTCACCCGCGCCATCGAAGACGGCAAACCCATCGACAAGTATGGCGAGGGGCACACCAAGCGCGACTATACCTTCATCAGCGACATCGTGGACGGCATCATCGGTGCGATGGAATTCAACGGCGGGCCCCTGTGCTCGATCTACAACCTGGGCGGCTCGCAGACGGTCAGTCTGAATGATCTGATCACCACCATCGAGAACGCCGTGGGCGGCAAGGCCATCATCCATCAAATGGATGAGCAGCCCGGCGACGTGCCGCTCACCTCCGCCGATGTGTCGAAGGCCACCCACGACCTGAATTTCAAGCCCACCACCCACATCGACGAAGGCGTGCCCAAGTTTGTCGAATGGTTCCGCCAGATGCGCGCCGAAGGCAATGTGGTCTGAGAAGACTGCCGCGTTAATCGACCCACCGCAGCCTGCCTGCGAACAGGCTGTACCAGACGGGCAGCACCACCAGCGTGAGCAGGGTGGCGAACAGCAGGCCGAAGATGTGTACCGCCGTCAGCGGTTGCCAGAGTTCGCCGCCCTTCACGGCCAGAGGGATCAGGCCGCACACGGTGGCGAGCACGGTGGCCAGCACCGCCCGCAGCCTCACGAGGCAGGCCTGCACCAATGCTTCGCGCAACGGCATGCCTTCAGCCCGCGCCTCCTCGATGAAGTCTGACAGCACAATGATGTGGCTCACTACCACGCCCGCGAGGCTCACAATGCCCAGCAGCGCCATGAAACCGAACGAAGCATGCGTCACGGACAATCCCAGAAACGCCCCTGCCAGCCCGAGCGGCACGGTCAGCATCACCACCAGCGACTTCATCACGGATTTGAACTGGATGACCATCGCCAGCGCAATCATCGCGAGCGATATTTTCATCACCTTCTCCATCTCCATCTGGCTGTTCTTGAGCTCCTTTGCTTCACCCGCATATTCCAGGGTGCAGCCCGGCGGCAGTTCCATCCGGTCAATCACTGCGCGCGCGCGCTTCAACACCCGCGAAGGCAGCTCGCCGAAGTTCGCATAAGCATTCACAGTCACCACCCGCACTCCGTTCGAGTGGGAAATCGCCGCGTATTCCGGCGGCTCATTGACTGCGGCAAACACACTCAAAGGCACCGCATCACCACGCAGGGAACGCACGGCGAACTGCCTGATCTTGTCCACGTTGTGGCGGTCCTCCGGCCGCATGCGCAGCATCACAGGCACCAGGTGGCCGGCCTCGCGAAGTTCGGTGACCTTGAAACCCGCGAACGCACTCTGAATCACACGGCCGGCCTGCAGGGTGGTGATGCCCATCAGATTCGCCTTCTCCTGATCAAGGTCAATGTGCAGAGCGGGCACCGGGCCGCCCATGTCATCGTTGACCTTGTAGCCGCCGGCATCACGCAACGCCTTGGACAGGTCATCCGCCGTGGCCCGCAGGACGGCGAGATCGCCGCCGGTGAGGCGGATCTGGATCGGGGCCTCCAACGCCGGCCCTTGATCGAGCTGTTTCACCACGCAAAGAGCGCCGATGATAGCGTGGTCGAGCTCGGCCCGCAGCTTCTTGACAAGCGCAGGAACGTCCTCCGCCTGGCGCGTGTTGATCAGCACCTGCGCGAGATTGGGCACCGGCTCGCGCGGCAGGACGTTATAATAAAAATTGGGCGCCGTGCCGCCGCAGAAGACTGCCGCGCTCGTGATCACGTCCTGCTTTTGCAGCACCTCCGCAATCTGTGCGCAAACGGCCTGCGTGCGCGTCACCGAGGTACCGGGAGGCAGTTTCAGGTCGATGAGGCATTGATTGCGTTCCGCTGGTGGGAAGAACTGATGACCAAACCAACGGGTCAGCCCACAGCTGGCGGCGAGCAGTCCGTAGGCAATCACGAGTGTCACGAGGGGGTGGCGCAGCGCCCGATGCAGGACGATCCGGTAGCGTGGCAGAACGAAGATGAACAGCTTGTCCACCGGCTTGAACAGGAAGAATGAACGCACTTCACCGCCCGCCTCGAAGCCCTTCTGGCCGCGAAGCAGATGGTAACCCAGCAGGGGGATGAACGTCATCGACACGATGCGCGAGGACACCAGCGCCAGCGTGATCACGACCGGCAGGGCGATGATGAACGCCCCCATGTCGCCCGGCAGCAGAGCCAGCGGCAGGAAGGCCACGATGTTGATGATCGTCCCGAACAAGATGGCCCGCCGCAGCCGGTATGGGCCCAGCCAGGCGGCGACGGCGCGCGAACTGCCTTCCGCCAGCTCGCGGTTGATGCCGTCGGCGGCCACGACCGGATCATCCACCAGCATGCCCAGCGCGATGATCAGCGAAGCAATCGAGATTTGCTGCAAGGGAATGTGCAGCATTGCCATGCCGCCCAGCGTCATGGCAATGGTCAAAGGCACCGCAATGGCCACCACCAGCGCCGTGCGCCAGTCCATGAGGAACAGCGCCACGAGCACGACAATGATCACCGCCTCGATAAAGCAGTCCACAAACTGCCCAATGCGGCGGGCCGTGGCGGCGGGCTGATCGGACAGGGTGAGCACCTCCATGCCCGGGGGCAATCCCAGCCGCTCCCTCGCCATCACGGCGGACACCGCACGGTCAAAATCGCCGATGATGTTACCGGGCTTCATCTCCACAGCCAGCAGCACGGAGCGGGTCTTCACCATGCGGCCTTCGCCGGTGCGATGCAGCGTGTCCACGCTATAAGGGGCCGGCTCTTCCGGCCCCCGCCGCACTTCCAGGACGTCGCCCACCCGCACCGGCTTGCCATGCGGACTGGCACCGATGATTGCCGATGCCAGTTCCTTTTCATCCTTGAATTCGCCGCTCAACTGCACGTTCAAGTCCCGGCCCTCATCGCGGAAGGTGCCGCCGGGCATGATGGCGTTGCGCGCATTGAGGGCTTTAATCACGTCCTCCGGTGCGAATTGGGGCTCGCCCAGGGCTGCGGCCGGAAAAAGCAGTTCCACGCGCTCCGGCACATTGCCAAACATGCGCACCCGGCCCACGCTGGCCACCTGTTTGAGCCCTTCATCGAGCCGCTCTGCCGCCTGTTCCAGTTCGCGAAAGCTGTGTGATGGCGACGTGATGGAGAACAGCAGTGTGGCAGTCGCCTGGTAATCCGCATCCAGCCTGGGAGGTTCGCAGCCCTCCGGCAGGGCCACTTCGCGCAGCCGGGCGCGCAGTTTCTCCCACTCCTGCGCCACCTGCGCCTTATTGCCCGGGCGCAGCAGAACCCATGCCACCGAGACGTTGGGGCGCGACTGCGACCGTATCTCGTCCACCGTGTCCTGTTCGCCAATTTTCTGCTCCAGTTTCTTGGTGACCAGTTGCTCCATCTGCAGGGCGCTGGCCCCAGGGAACACGGTCACGATCAGCGCATCGTGCGTGGGGAAAGTGGGATCCTCCTGCTGCGGCAGCGACTGGTAGGACAACCAGCCCCACAGCAGCACCGACACCATTGCCAGCCAGCCCACCCCGCGATGCTCCACAAAGTACTGTGCCACGCCGCCCGAAGGGGGAAGCCTGCGCCTGTTGGAAGGGGTGGATTGCATTCGTTTGCCAGCCGTACTTTGGTGCATTGGGGCCGGTTATCAAATACCCAGCTCCACGCAATCCGTCTTTGAATCCATGAAGCTTACGCGCGACCGGATCGCCCGCTGCAACAGCCTCAAGTAGTGTGCGCAGGGGATTTCATGTCCCCCGAATGAAGCCAGGTGCGGGGTCGTCCATTGAGTATCGTGCATGATGAATCCGCGCTCCTTCAGCCGCCGCTGCAAGGAGACCAGCGCCACCTTCGAAGCCTGGGTCTCCCGGCTGAACATCGACTCTCCAAAGAAGGCACCACCGATGGCCACGCCATACACGCCGCCCACCAGCCGGCCGTCCCGCCATACTTCGGAGCTGTGCGCGTAGCCCAGCTCATGGAGGATTTGGTAGCTGTCCATGATGTCATTTGTGATCCAGGTTTCCGGGCGGTCCGCGCAGCCGCGCATCACCTCGCCGAATGCCGTGTTCCAGCGCACTTCGAAGGGGTGATGCTTCAGGTAGCGCTCGAAGCGCCCCGGCACATGGAAGTCCTGCACCGGCAGGATACCCCGCGATTCCGGCAGGAACCAGCGGATGTCGCCGTTCTCCATGCCCATGGGAAAATAGCCCTGGCAATAGGCGCTGATTAAAAGTTGAGGTTCAAGGATGGCCACGCAGCCCTATTCATAGCGGAGCCAAAACTTCTTTCCACCGCGCATGTGCGGCGTACGATGGGGGTCAGTCCATGACCGCCATGCGCAAGGCCATCTATCCCGGCAGCTTCGATCCCATCACCAATGGCCACCTCGACGTGCTCCAGCGCGCCGTGGGTCTGTTTGATGAAGTCCTCATCGCGGTCGCCCGCGACAGCACCAAACACAGCCTCTTCACTGTGGAGGAACGGGTGGCCCTGATCCAGGATGCCTCCCGCCACATCAAGGGCGTGCGCGTGGTCTCGTTCGAAGGGCTGCTGGTCGAATTCGCCGCCCAGGAGAAGGCCGTCGCCCTCGTGCGCGGCCTGCGCGCCGTATCGGATTTTGAGTTCGAATTCCAGCTCGCACTCATGAACCGCAAGCTATCCCCCACCCTCGAAACCGTCTTCCTCATGCCCCGCGAAGAGCTCACCTACATCAGCTCCCGGCTCGTCAAGGAAATCGCCCGGCTCGGTGGAAACATTGATCTTTTTGTCCCAGGCAACGTCGCCAAAGCCCTGCGGGAGCGCCTGCCGCAGACCCCTCACTAGTTTCTCAGTCATGTTTCCCGCCCCCGACAGATTCAACGTCAAGATCTGCGGTCTCACCCGCGCCGACCAGGCCCTTGCGATCGCCCAGATGGGGCCCGCCGCCCTGGGGCTCAACTTCTGGCCGCAGTCAAAGCGCTACATTGCCCCTCCCAGCGCCGCCGAATGGGCTCCCGACCTGCGTTCGCTCACCACGCTCGTCGCCGTCCTGGTGAATCCTCCCCCTGCCCTGCCCGTCGAGTTGATTGAACGGCAGATCGTCGATGTGTTCCAGCTCCACGGTGATGAAACGCCGGACGATTGCGAGCGCATGATGGGCCTGAACCTGCCAGTCATCAAAGCCCTGCAAGTGCGCGACCGTGCCTCCCTCGCGCAGATTGGCGACTACCCGTGCGAGACCATTCTGCTCGACTCCTACAACCCGGGCCTCTATGGCGGTGAAGGCAAGTCCTTCCCCTGGGAGCTCGCGGCCGAAGCCCAGCAACGCTTTCCGGAAAAACGCTTCATCCTCGCTGGCGGCCTGACCCCCGAAAATGTGGCGGAAGCGATCTCCCAGGTCCATCCCTGCGGCGTGGATGTTGCCAGCGGCGTGGAAAGCGCCCCCGGCATCAAGGCCCTGGACATGGTGCGCCGGTTCATTGCGGCGGCGATGGGCACTACTTAGTTTGTGATCCGCGCCTAGGACTCGTCGAAGCTGATGGGGTGCTCCCATCCCCCTCAAAACGAGCGCAGCCACTGCAAGGTCTCGCGCAACTGCCCCACCCCATCCTCCGACCCAAGCCGGGGGAACTTGCCGTGGATGAGCACGTAGTTGTCGCCCTTTTTGAGCATGAGCTTGCGCTCCTTGATCTCCACGGATGACACCTGCGCCGCTGTGGCGGCGAGTCGGATGGAAGCGCACAGCAGCAGGTTGGACATGGCGGGCGGCAGGCGGCCGAACTGATCCTTCCAAGAGCGCTCCAGGTCATCGAGCTCCCGGCGCATGGTCACCTCCGCAACCGTGCGGTAGCCCTGGATGCGCAGTTTGGCGTCTTCGATGTAGGCGCTGGGAATGAAGGCGGGCTCCAAACCTGGCAGCGCTCCGTTGAAAGCGGATTCGCTAAGGCAAAGGAAGTCGGCGCGCAAAGGCACGTCCACAGGGCGCTGGGTGCGCTTGCCCTGGCTGCGATTGACCGCCTGTTTGAGCATCTGGCAGTACAAATCAAAGCCCACGGCGGCGATGTGGCCGCTCTGCTCGGTGCCCAGCAGATTGCCGGCGCCACGGATCTCGAGGTCGCGCATGGCGATTTTGAAGCCGGACCCCAGTGCGGTGTACTGCTTGATGGCGTTCACCCGCTTGCGGGCGTCACCGCCGGTGACAAAGTCGCGCGGCAGGAACAGGTAGGCATGCGCGCGCTGGTCGCTGCGACCGACACGGCCCCGGAGCTGATACAGGTCGGCTAGGCCAAAGCGGTCAGCCCGGTCAATGATGATGGTGTTCGCATTCGGCACATCGACGCCGCTTTCAATAATGGTGGTGCAGACAAGCACATCGGCTTCGCCACGGACAAACTTGTGCATGGTGGCCTCCAGCAGCTCGCCATCCATCTGGCCGTGACCCACGACGACGCGGGCACCGGGAACAAGGCCCATGATCCTGGCCTTCACGGCGTCGATGTCGCCAACACGGTTGTGCAGAAAAAACACCTGCCCGCCACGGTCGATCTCCGCCCGGACGGCGGCCTTGATGACGCGTTCGTCATAGGGGCAGATGCTGGTCTGCACGCTGAGGCGGTTGGCCGGCGGGGTCTCGATGGTGCTCATGTCGCGCATGCCCATGAGGGCGAGATAGAGCGTGCGCGGGATGGGCGTGGCGCTGAGCGTGAGCACGTCGATGAGGCGGAACAGCTCCTTGAACTTCTCCTTGTGCTTCACACCGAAGCGCTGCTCTTCATCGACCACGGCAAGGCCCAGATCCTTGAACACCACGTCCTTCGAAATCAGGCGGTGCGTGCCAATGACGATGTCCACGCTGCCCTCCTTGAGGCCCTTGATGATCTCGCGCTCCTTGTCCGGCGGGGTCAGGCGGCAGAGCATTTCGACGGTGACCGGGAATTCGCTCATGCGCTCGCGCAGGGTTTGCCAGTGCTGCGCGGCCAGCACCGTGGTGGGCACAAGAATGGCGACCTGGCGACCACCCATCACGGCCTTGAAAGCGGCGCGGATGGCCACTTCGGTTTTGCCGAAACCCACGTCCGCGCAGAGCAGCCGGTCCATGGGACGCTCGCTTTCCATGTCCCGCTTGATCTCCTCCACGCAGCGCAACTGGTCCGGGGTCTCCTGATAGACGAAACTGCCTTCGAACTCGGCCTGCCACTTGGTATCGGGCGGATGCGAGATGCCTTTCACCGCCTGGCGGTCAGCGGCGATGGTGAGCATGCGCGCGGCGAACTCCTCGACGCAGCGCTCCGCGTTCTTGCGGGTGGCGGCCCAGCGCTTGTCGCCGAGTTTGTTGAGCGAGGGAGCACTCCCACCCACTCCGACGTAGCGCGACACCAGGTGCGCCTGCGAGGTGGGCACATAGAGTCTGGCTTGATCTGCGTAACGCAGCACGAGCACTTCCTCGCGCTGGCCGCCCTCGCCGCGCACTTCGATGCCGCCGTACTTGGCAACGCCGTAGTCCGCATGCACCACCAGATCGTGTTCGGAGAGTTCGCGAATGAGATCGCGTGCGTGGCGCAGCACCTGCGCTTCGTCGAGCTTCGAGCCGCGCAGGCGCCTGACGACCTGATGGCGGCCGAAGATCTCCGCGCCGGTGAGCACCGCCAGCTTTGCCGCTGGCACGATGAAGCCGCGGTAAAGCAGGCCCAGCATCGTTTGAATGCCCTGCGCCGCCGCCTTCTCCTTGCCCAGCAGCTCATGGAAACGTTCGCGCTCGGATTCGTTGTGAAAGAACACAAGGGTGCGCCAGCCCTCGCGCTTCCATTCCGCGACCTGGGTGTCGAACTGCTTCCGCCGCGCCTCGTGCAGGACGAAGTCGGACGCATCAAAGATGCCCAGGGGGTTGTCATGAATGGCGGTGGTGAAGTCCTCCACCAAGTCGGTCTTGGCCGTCCCCGTAGTGATGGTGACTTGCACGGGCACATCCGGCTCGCATTCGATGGCCACCACAATGTCGTCCAGCGCCAGATAGTCGCGCACCCGGCCCAGGGCCGCACCGGCCTCACTGAGCTGCAAAATGAAGCCCGCGCGCTCCAGCTTGCGCACGCTGCCCTGGTCATTCAGATCAAAAACACGCAGGGACTCGATCTCGTCATCGAACAGCTCCACGCGCAGCGGTTCGTCCGCCTGCCAGGCATACAGGTCAAGGATGCCGCCACGCCGTGCGAACTGGCCGCGTTCCGCGACCTGCGGGACACGCTCGTAGCCCGCCTGCTGCAGTTCCTTGGTGAAGGCATCCACATCCAGCCGCATGCCCGTCTGGAAGAATCGGCGCTGGGTTTCCACCTCCGCGAGGGCCGGCACCTCCTCATCCAGCGACTCCGCGCACAGCACCACGAACCGCGCCTCGCCTTTGGGCTCGCGCAAGCGTGAGAGCACCGACACCCGTTCCGCCACCACATCGGGATCTGGCAAGGCCTCCTTGGTGGCAAGAGCGGTCTGCTTGGGAAAGTAGAGCGCGGGTGTCTGCCACACGGCCAGCTCGGCATGCACCAAGTCCTGCATCTTCGGCTCGGCGCAAAGAAACCACACCCGGGCCCGGGCTTTCACCGAGAGCGCCACCAAGGCCGCCGCGAAGCCCAAGGCATGGGTGGACACGTGATCGAGCACGACGGGCCGGCCCTTGCCCAGCGCCGAAAGGCGGGCAGCGAAACCCGGGGCTTTCGCCACCAGCCGCACCAAGGCCATCGCCTCCTTAGCCCCCGCCTCTTTTTTGGGTGCCGCCAGCGAAGGAGCCGCAGGGGTGGGCAGCGGTGCGGGCTCGCCCTTGCGCATCCTGAAAGGAATGGCCGCCGTCTGCTCCTTGCCCGCCTTCAAGGCACGCTGGGAAGGCGGGGCGTAGGCGTTGGGTTTGCGGGCGGGCTTGGACATGGCTGTTAATACGCGGGCACCATGCTCAGGAGGGCAGGCTTTGCACGTTTTAGTCTTGCTTCCCCATTCCTCACCTAAAGCCTGCCCCCATGCCACGCTTTTTCAAGAATCGGCGTGAAACTGACATGTGACAGTATCGTCACACTGCGGTACCGGTTAGTGAATTGACACGCCACCCGGACCCTGCTCTAACTCGGCAGACCTTTCCTTCCTGACCATGATCTCCCTCCAGAAGCTTTTCGGTAAATCAGACGTGTTTTATGACCTGCTCGAAGCCAGCGCCGAGGAGGCGAAGCTCAGCGTGCAGGCTCTCAACAAGCTCATTGCCCAGCCGGTAACGGGGCAGAACATGGACGACCTCATCCTGTCGCGTCGAAAGGACAAGAAGATCACGGAACAGATCAACGAGCAGCTTTGCCGTACGTTTGTCACCGAACTGGAACGCGAGGACATCGAAGCCCTCAGCAACGCCCTCTACAAGATTCCCAAGACCGTGGAAAAGATCGCCGAACGCGTGATCATCACTAACGGTCGTCTGGCCGCCGTGGACTTCTCCAAGCAGCTTGGCATGATGGCAGGCGCTGCCGACATCCTCGCCACCATGGTGCAGCAACTGCGCAAGAAGATGCACCTGGAGCGCATGACGGACATGAACGCCAAGCTCCAGTTCATCGAAGGCGAGGCGGACAAGCTCATGCTCGACCTGTTGCGCGACCTGTACTCCGGCAAGTATGAACCGTTGCAGGCGATCATGCTCAAGGACCTGTACGAGCTCATTGAAAAGGTCATCGACCGCTGCCGCGACGCCGGCAACACCGTCTCCCACATCGTGCTGAAGTACTCCTGATCCGCTTCTCCCGCGACTCATGTCCGCCGCTCTTCTCCTGCTTCTGGTGGTGCTTTTCGTAGTGCTGGCCTTTGAATACATCAACGGCTTCCACGATACGGCCAATGCCATCGCCACCGTAGTCTCGACCAAGGTGCTCACACCCCGGCAGGCCCTGATCCTGGCCTCGGTCTTCAACCTCGTGGGCGCCTTTTGCGGCACCGCCGTGGCCAAGACCATCAGCTCCGGGTTGGTGGACAGCACCCAGGTACACATGACCACCATGGTCATTCTCTGCACCATGCTCGCCGCCATCGCCTGGAACCTGCTCACCTGGTGGTTCGGCATGCCCAGCAGCAGCAGCCATGCCCTCATCGGCGCCCTGTGCGGCACAGGCCTGGCAGCCTCCGGTGGCAACTGGCATGTGCTGATCTGGTCGCGCCAGGGTGCCCACGGCATGGAGGGCATCTTCCACAAGGTCGTCGTGCCGATGATTACATCGCCCATCCTGGGTCTGGTGGGGGGATACCTGCTCATGGGGCTGCTGTTCTTCATCATTCGCAACTGGCGGCCACACACGGTCAACACCGTCTTCGGAAGGCTGCAAATTGTCAGCGCCGCCTACATGGGCATCGGCCACGGGCAGGCTGATGCACAGAAAACCATGGGCGTGATCGCGCTCATGCTGCTGACCGCCACCCAGGATGGCACGCTCGACCACGCCCCCGCCTTTCTGAACTTCCTGCGCACCACCACGCCGGACATCGCTCCGTGGATCAAATGTGCCTGTGCCGTCGTTATGGCCGCCGGCACCTGGGCAGGCGGCTGGCGCATCATCCGCACGCTCGGCCACAAGATGGTCAAGATGAAGCCCGTCCATGGTTTTGCCGCCGAGACCACCGCCGCCACCATCCTCCTGGTCACCAGCCACTTCGGCATGCCCGTGAGCACCACCCACACCATCACCACCTCCATCATGGGCGTAGGTGCCGCCAAGCGCTGGAACAGCGTGAAGTGGAGTGTCGTGGAGCGCATCGTCTGGGCCTGGATCTTCACCATCCCCGTCACCGCCGTGGTGGCCTACCTGCTTTACCGGGTGGTGGGTCCGGTAAAATAAGCGGTCAGCTTCAACCCGTCAGGGAACCGCTGGGCCGGGTCCATTGCCCACAGTTTTTTTGAAAGCCCCTGACACAAGTGGCTCTCCCGGATCGTGCAGCACGGGGTTCTGCTGTAGCAGGCCTCTATGAGGCTGGACCTGATGCGCTCCATTCACGCCCAGACTCAGTTGGCCGAGCTTGGGAGGGGGCGCACCCACTTCGACCAAAGTCCTGCGCCTCCGGGCTCACAGAGCCCAGCTACAGCGGCGGCCCTTACGCGCCTTGCACACTTGCTCGGTCAACGCGTCAAGGTCCGAAGCCCCAACCTCACCGCGCCACATCCAGGATCTCGTGCGAACCGGCCAATTCGAATAGGTTCTGGCCGTCCTCGATGGGCTCCAAGGTCATCAAAGGATTGTCACCCCTGGCAAGCTTCTCCGCATGCACGCTGCCATCATTTCGGCCCACGATGACCTTATCATCCTTCCAGATCCTTCCAGGCTGGGCGATACCAATCAGCCTGCCATCCCACTGCGGCGGCCACGAAGCCCGGGCAGGGTTCTCAAAGACCAAGGGAACGGCTCCATTCGTCTTGAGCCCGAGTCCCTTGGTCATGGCCCAATGGTTCTCGCCAAATTCGAGTGCCCTGGCGTATTCCGGGGCTTCTCCGAGATTGTTGTCGCCAACATATGGGCTAGCGGGAGCGCCAAAAATGCGCTCATCATTGACCACCCCTGCCTTGAACATCTGGCGAAAGGCATCGTTCGCAGTTGCCCCATTCGGATAGCTGCTTCCATATTCGATGGCATAGGAATGCAGGGCAATGACAACCTGGCGGCAGTTGTTTACAGCCTGAATCTGACGTGCTTTCCCCTGCGCAGGACTATAGGAACAACCGGACGGCAGAGGGAGGGGAACGATGAGGTAAATGACCAGAAGGTGGAGGATCAAGCACCCCCAACCGGCTTTCGGTTGCCGATGCGTAGGCTCATTATTCTCTGGGGTTGGAGGGACTTCGGGCACGGGGGCCATCGTGGCCCAAACACCCATCACACAGCCAGCATATAACCAATGCGAAGACGTGAAACAAAAGGCTAAGCTACCTCACCAAGTCCAATACCTCGTGCTACGGCACCCTCGGGAACTTCGAAAAATCAGGCTTCCGCTTCTCGACGAAGGCGTTCTTCCCCTCCTTGGCCTCTTCGCTCATGTAATAGAGCAGGGTGGCGTTGCCGGCGAGATCAAGCAGACCCATCTGGCCGTCGCAGTCGGCGTTGAGGGCGGCTTTCAGGCAGCGCAGCGCGATGGGTGAATGGGCGAGGATTTCGCGGCACCATTTGACGGTTTCTTCCTCCAGTTGGGCCAGCGGCACCACGGTGTTGACCAGTCCCATGTCGAGCGCCTGCTGGGCATCGTACTGACGGCACAGGTACCAGATCTCGCGCGCCTTTTTCTGGCCGACGATGCGGGCCAAATAGCTGCTGCCGAGGCCGCCATCGAACGAGCCGACCTTGGGGCCAGTCTGGCCAAAGCGGGCGTTGTCCGCCGCAATGCTCAAATCACACACCACATGCAGCACGTGGCCGCCGCCGATCGCGTAGCCCGCGATCATGGCAATGACCGGCTTGGGCAGCCCGCGGATCTTCTTTTGCAGGTCCAGCACATTGAGCCGGGGAATGCCGTCAGCGCCCAGGTAACCGGCATGGCCGCGCACCTTTTGATCACCGCCAGAGCAGAACGCATCCGGCCCTTCGCCGGTAAGGATGATCACGCCCACGTTGGGGTCTTCGTGCGCGATGTCGAAGGCTTCCAGCATCTCCTTCACCGTCAGCGGACGGAAGGCGTTGCGCACCTCCGGGCGGTTGATGGTGATTTTGGCAATGCCGTCGCTGGTCGTCTCCAGCTTGATGTCGGTGAAAGTCTTTACGGTGGTCCACATGGCGCGCGCATCCTAGCCAAAGATGCGCGTGTGTCATGCGCGAGTTCGACCTCGACCAGCGCGCCCCGCCATCCCATCAATCACGATGATGCTGGCATGCCCACGATCCAGGGAGCGATCGGCGTCTCGCCGTCGTTCGGCTTGCCGAAAACGCGTTGGCCCACGACTTTCCCACCACGACTGCACGGCCAGCGGTTCCTGAGCCGACGGCGAGACGCCGTCGCTCCCTGGATCGTGGGCAGCTCGATGCGAACAACCTCACACGCCCTCCCTCAGGGCCGCTGATTCCAATAGATTTTGAGATTCTTCGTCCGACGACCTGCGGCGACGATGTCCAGCTTCTTGTCACCGTTCAGATCCGCCACCACCGCGTCTTCGCAGGCCATGCCGTTGTCATCCACCAGCGCCTGCTGCCAGCCGCTGCCGTCTTCCTTGGTGGTCCAGAACATTTTGACCCCCACCTTGGGCCCCACCTTCTGCATGGAGCGCCAGCCGACGACGATCTGGCGGTTGCCAAGGCCCAGCAAATCGTGGCAGGCAAGGGCGTGGCCATCTGCAAGCGTGTCGTCCAGCACCGTGCGCTTCCATTCCAGGTCCTTCGGCCCGTTCGGTGGCGGGGTGTAGATGCACAACTGATTGCCATGCATGGGCTCGATGGTGGCGACGTACGGCGAGCCGTTGGCAAAGATGCCCCAGCGCACTTCGCCCGCGCCCTGGAGTTCCTTGGAGTCCGAGGGATGACGGGTGATCCATTGCTGATGCCAGCCCGCATCACCGGGGCTGAGACGCACCACACCCTCGCGACCGCACAGGAGGAGGTTTTCGGGCTCATTGGGACCCGCGGGCACGATTTCCAGGTTGTGCGTCATGTGCATGGAATCGATCACCTCGCTGGTCTTCCATTCCGCCTTCGGGTTCGCCGGTTTTTCATAGGCCAGCACGCGCACGCCGGCGCCTTCACCCTTCTTGTTGCCGCGACCATGCAGGGGCGCGACCACCAGCGCATAGCGACCGTTCTGTCCGCGCACCCATTTCATCCGATGCACGGTCGGCTCGTTGGGCAGTTTCACCGCCTCCCATTTCTGGGTGCGATCGGCCGGCGGGATCAGGTAAAACACGGCACCACTGGTCTCAGTGTCGCCGGGGTTCCACTCCGCGCCCACCGCGACCTCGCATTTGCCATCGCCATTGATGTCGCGCGCGGCAATGCACACGTGGTCCTTGGCGGTGAGCGCATCGGTCATGACGTGCTTGGTCCACGAAGGGTTCTCGTACCAGACGATCTGGCGCTTGTCCGCGAGCAGGATGTCCGGCTTGCCATCGCCATTCACATCGGCCACGGCGATGCCGTAACCGATCTCCACCTGGTCGTCGATGAGCTGTTCCTTGAACGAGGGGCCCTGGGCGCGGGCTAGGCCGGTGAGGAGGAGAGAGGCAAGAAGCAGTGTCTTCATGCAGAGGTTAGAGCATGGGAACCACGGGCAGGTAAAGCGCAAAATGAGCCCCTGCACATCCCCGCCCATCGCAAACGCCGAGCAGAAGTATCAATACCAGATAGTGATGGGCGCGGAGCGTCTTGGACAACCGAGGCCCGAAGGAAGAGCCGAGATAGACAGGCGGAGCCTGCCCGCAGGGCGAGACGAGCGGGAGCGAGCGAGTCAACGTGCAGCTTGCTGCCGCTTTGGGTTGTGGCAGCAAGCTGCCGGGCTAGAAGCCATTCCCGCGATGGTCTCTCCGCTGCGAACGTTCCGGCGTTCCCGCAGCAAGCTGCGTATCCCAAAGCGGCAGCAAGCCGCCGCAGTCCAAGACGCTGCCGCGCCACACGTTGTCATGAGTGGAATTCATGACGCGCCCACCTCGTCAAACTAGGATATCGGAGCATCTCCCCGCCCGCGAGTGCTTCCAAAATCAAAACCACGTGTCGCAAAGGAGCATGGACAGCCATGCCCGCCCATGCCATGACTCGCCCGCATGAAACGACTTTGCATTTACTGCGGCTCCAGCCCCGGCTCGCGCGACGACTACGCCGCCGCCGCGCTGGCCTGTGGCCGTACTCTGGCAAAGCGAGGCATCAGCATCGTCTATGGCGGCGGCAACACGGGCATGATGGGCAAGGTGGCGAATGCCGCCCTGGAGGCCGGAGGCGAAGTCATTGGCGTGATCCCGCATCACTTGGCCGACAAGGAACTGGCTCACGAGCATGCGAGCCAGATGATCCGGGTGAACTCCATGCATGAGCGCAAGCAGCTGATGGCCGATCTCAGCGACGGATTTATCATCCTGCCCGGCGGCATCGGCACGCTGGAGGAGCTGTTCGAGACCTACACCTGGTTGCAGCTTGGCCTGCACAGCAAACCCATCGGCCTTCTCAACGTGGCGGGGTTTTTCGATCACATGCTCGCCTTTCTGGATCACATGGTGGCGGATCGCTTCCTCAAGGCCGGTCACCGCGACATGCTCCTCGTCGATGATGACCTGGACCGACTGCTGGGTCGCATGGAAGCCTTTGTCGCCCCCGATGCGGGAAAGTGGCTGGACAGCGTGGCTAAGGAACTGAGGTGACGGTGCAAAACAACAATACCCGCCATGGCAGCCTGCCTCCTCAATGCTGATTTGGAGATCCTCAGCACTCACCCGCTCGACAGCCTTCGCGACGAGATATGCGACAGGGCAAATTGTCTCCACTGTGGAGCCGGTCGTACCAGCCCGTACCTCGCGGTATTCGAAGTCGATGATGAGCCCGGGACCAAGCAGCCCGAGCATCTGATCCACCGGCTCTGCGATGTCATTGAGAATCTCGGTGCTGAAAGCCGCAGCCTTTGGACCGCCTCAAGCAAGCGCATTATTGATCTTGGATATGCAGTGGACGACACCCGCGAAAGGCTTGCCATGAGCATCAGTCCCCGCGCACTGGCCCGCATGTCCGCCCTCAACATCGTCCTCGCGCTGACTATCTATCCCTCGAACGCTCAAGCGACGGCGGAAGCCGTTGTACCTTCTTGAGCTGCGCGCATCACTTCCTCGTAAGCGACTCCCGAAACGCGCCCATCGTCGATGGCCCGAATACGGTCACAAATCTCGGTATCCCATGCAGCCTCAGCTTCGGGATCGGCGGCGGCATCCGCGCTCTCAAGCAGGAACTCCGCAAGTGCAAGTTTCTGACGAGGTGGAAGATCCATCGCCTCATTGGTAACCCGTTCGAGCGCCGTCGGCATTGATGAGAATCGCCGAAAACTGACTTGCCGTCAAGCGCCCTGGGCCAGCACGTTCTCAAGCGCAGCGCGTCATAAAAAGGACACCGAAAGCGGAACGCCCATGTGACTCAGGAGCGGAATCAAAGCGCCGTCACTACCGCTGGGAACTGCTTTCCCTCCGCCGCCATCGATCATAGACTGCACCACCATGAGCCATATTTCCATCACCCGCGGGCATAAACTGCTCGCCGCCCTGACCCTGCTCGCCGCCACGGTTCTCCACGCCCAGGAGCCCGAGCGCATCCGCGATATCATTTACACCAAGCACGACGGCGTGGCCCTGACCATGGACGTCTACAAGCCGGCGAAACCCAATGGCGCGGGCATCATCAAGATCGTCAGCGGCGGGTGGAAGTCGAACCACAACGGGATCAGCGACGGCACCTGGCCCAAGGCGGGCTATACCACCTTTGTCGTGGTGCATGGCTCGCAGCCGCGCTTTCAGGTCGAGGAGATCGTGGCGGACCTGAACCGCGCGGTGCGCTTCGTGCGCGCCCACGCCGCTGAATACGGTGTGGACCCCAATAAACTCGGTGTCACCGGCGGCAGCGCAGGCGGACACCTGAGCTTGATGCTGGTGACGCGGGGCGGGCCGGGCAACGAGAAGGCCGCTGACCCAGTGGATCGCGAAAGCAGTGCCGTCAATGCCGCCGCAGTGTTCTATCCGCCCACCGATTACCTGAACTGGTTTGCCGACGGCGACAACGCGGTGGGCATCGGCCGCCTCGCCGCCTATGCCGCCGCCTTTGGCCCCAAGGCTGAGACGGCGGAAGGCCGCGAAAAACTGGGACGCGAGGTATCGCCCATCTACTGGGTGCACAAGGGCCAACCGCCGGTGTTCATCGTCCATGGCGACGCCGACCCCCAGGTGTCCCTGACCCAGTCACAGCGTTTCCTCAAGCGCTGCGGAGAAGTCGGTGTGACCTGCGAGCTGTTCATCCGCCAGGGCGCCGGTCACGGCGGCTGGCAAGAAATGGCGACCGAGGACACGCCGCGCATGACCGAGTGGTTCGACCTGCAACTTCTGGGCAAGCAGCCGGCAAAGCCGTTCGGGCTTGGCGTCATGTCCGGTCCCAGCACGCCGGTGGTCAAGACCCAGGCGAAGAAGCCATAACGCGGTGTTTCTTGCCTTAATAGGTATGAGCAACGCCAGTCAGCCAGAGGGAGAGTGCGGGCGCTGTGGTCCGTTGCAGCGCCACGCTGACATCCGCAGCCCTGGTAATCTTGTCCGCGTCCTGCAAACGGTACAGGAGGAGGTTGCCAACGGCACTCTTGCCGAGATGCCTTGGAACTCCCCTTGGTGCTACGAACCATTCGCATCCGTGAATGCAGCCGGACCTTGGGACGACATCCTCAGCTACCGGTTTCGCTGCATGTTTTGCGGCCACTCGTTCACCCTCAAAGCGGAGACCTACCACGGCTCCGGCGGGGCTTGGCAGCCTGTCAAAAGCTTCTGAATCCACCCTTCATCCCCCCGCTTGACTGCCTCGCGCTGAACCGTATCTGATACGATGGCAACGCCTCCCGCACACGGTTACACCGAAGACAGCATCCGATCCCTCGACTGGCGCGAGCATATCCGGCATCGCCCGGGCATGTACATCGGCAAGCTCGGGGACGGTTCGCTGCCGGAAGATGGCATCTACGTGCTGATCAAGGAGGTGATCGACAACTCCATCGACGAGCACATGATGGGCTACGGCACCACCATCGACATCGAAATCCGCGATGACCAGACCGTGACGGTGCGTGACTATGGCCGCGGCGTGCCTCTTGGCAAGCTCATGGAATGCGTCGCCCAGGCCAACACTGGCGGCAAGTATGACAGCGAGGTGTTCAAGCGCAGCGTGGGCCTCAATGGCGTCGGCCTCAAGGCGGTGAACGCGTTGTCGGAGCATTTTGCCATTCAGGCCGTGCGCGAGAAGAAAACTCGCGCCATCGAGTTCTCCTGCGGCCTGGTGAAGTCGGAAATGAAGAATCCGAAGGACACGGAGGAAACCGATGGCACCCGGATCGTGTTCCGGCCCGACTCCGAGAGCTTCGGCAACGAGGTGCAGTACCGGCTCGATTACGTGCGCGAAATGCTGCGTTTTTACTCCTGGCTCAATCCAGGACTCACCCTGGTTTTGAACGGCGAGAAATTCCGGAGCAAGGACGGCCTGATGGACCTGATCCGCGCCAAGCTGAGCGAGGACCCGCTGTACCCGGTCATCTATCTCAAAGGCGCGGAGGTGGAAGTCGCCTTCACGCATGGCAATGGTTACGGCGAGGAGTACTACAGTTTCGTCAACGGCCAGAACACCACGCAGGGCGGCACCCACCTGGCGGCGTTCCGCGAGGCCATCGTGCAGGAGTGCCGGGAATTCTTCAAGAAGCAGTGGGAACCTGGGGACGTGCGCGGCAGCATCATCGCCGCCGTCAGCGTGAAGGTGCAGGAGCCGATCTTTGAATCGCAGACCAAGACCAAGCTGGGCTCCAATCAGATGGAGCCGGATGGGCGCAACCTGCGCAGCCACATCATCAACACCATCACCAGCCAGCTCGACAACTTCCTGCACAAGCATGGCGACGTGGCCAAGGCCATGCTGGAAAAGCTCCAGGCCAATGAGAAGGAGCGCAAGGACATCAGCGGCATCCAGAAGCTCGCCCGCGAATCCGCCCGCAAGGCCAAGGTGCACAATAAGAAGCTGCGCGACTGCCGCACCCACTTCGACACCAAAGACAAGAATCGCGATCTGAGCACCCTGTTCATCACCGAAGGTGACAGCGCCAGCGGCAGCATCACCAAGAGCCGCGACGTGAACTACCAGGCCGTCTTCAGCCTGCGCGGCAAACCGCTCAACTGCTTCGGGCTCAGCCGCAAGATCGTGTACGAGAACGAGGAGTTCTACCTGCTCGCCAACGCCCTGCAAATTGAGGAAGACCTCGAAGAGCTGCGCTACAACAAGATCATCCTCGCCACCGATGCCGACGTGGACGGCATGCACATCCGCCTGCTCATGATCTCGTTCTTCCTGCAGTTCTTCCCGGAGATCATCCGCAAAGGCCACGTGTATATCCTGCAGACGCCGCTGTTCCGCATCCGGAACAAGAAGGAGACCCTGTACTGCTACGATGACAACGAGCGGCAGAGGGCCATGCACAAGTTGGGCAAGAACGCCGAGATCACCCGCTTCAAGGGCCTGGGCGAAATCAGCCCGGACGAGTTCAAGCACTTCATCGGCGAGCACATGCGCCTGGAGCCCGTCAAGATCCGCGATCACGAGCTGGACGCCGAAGGCAACGCCATTCCCTCCGAGCACCGCAGCATCAAAGAAATGCTCACCTTCTACATGGGCAAGAACACGCCCGACCGCCAGACCTTTATCGTGGATAACCTGCGCGTGGAGCAGGAACTGGAATTCGCCGAGGAAAAGGCAGCGGAGCCGCTGAAGGCGGCGTGAGGTGACGTCCCGGGCGGGCTGACTCAATCTGGCTCAAAGACAGAGGCCGCCAGCGCTCCATGGAGTCCTGTCCGACAAGTTCCTTGGAGGACATCCCCCGTTGTCAGCGCCCGGCGCAAGGTAGGGCACTGTGTCCCCACAGTGCCGCCGTCGCAGGCCGCAAAACTTCGTTTATTCCCATCTCCCTTCAACGCTTGGCGGCCCAACGCGGCGGGCTAGGGACAGCCCGCCCTACCAGCACCACTGCTAGTCTCATCCGGGGGCACTTAATTTAGAAGGACTTGTCTGACAGGACACTAGGAACGGCATTGTAGGCCTCGCGCTCACCGCCGGCGCTTTTTCTTGGGCTTCGTGCCCGGCACATACGCCTTGGCGTGCTTGCCGGTGCGCACCCCGTAGGTGGGCGGAGCCTTGGGCCGCATGCCTTGCATCGTGGCGGCCACGCTTGCGCGCGCCTCATCCAGCGAGAGATCGTTCAAGCTGTCATCTATGTCGTCATCCTCGGGGATTTCCATGACCGGAGACTTGCGGGGACGACCCTGGCGAGGCGGATTAAGCCTGCGCTGCTCCATTTCCCGGCGGTGCAGTTCTTCCTGCCGCTCGCGAATCTGCCGGGCCAGCGGCGACTTCACGTAGGCCTGGAATTCCGCGGACAACTCCAATTCGTCGTCCTCGGGATCCGCACCCACTTTCACCCCCAGCTCGCGCATGCTGGACTGATGGCGCTTGATGCTGACGGTGATGCCAAATTGGTCCGCCACAAGCTTCTTCACGGCCGCCTGGGACCACTTGTCGCCGGCATCGCGGGTGCCCGTTTGAAGCTGCTGCTTGAGCCATGCGAACTGCTCGGGGGTCAGCGCCTGCGGCTTGGCGGCCGGGTCGGCGGGACGGGAGTGCCGTTTCGCAATCAGATCCACGCCCTGCCGGGTGATGCCGAACTCATCTGCCAGCACCTGCAACCTCTCACCAGCGAGGCGGCGGCGGGCGATTTCTTCGTGTTGCTCAGGTGTCAATCTAGCCCTTCGGCGAGTCATGGGTGGCAGCAAAGAGCACAAACAGCCGCATGGCAAGCTGACGTGCTCAGCCCCTGCCCGGGATCACCCTCGTTAAGTCAGCGCCATTCGGGGCAGGCTGCTTCTTGTCCGATGGAGCCATTAGGAGGCGGCAGAGAAAAATGGGTCATGGTGCTTGTGCGGGTGCCTTGAGCGACTCCTTGGCAGTGCGATTGACCCACCATGCGTAGCAGGCCATGATGGGTGGCACCCACAAGGTGGACAAGATGACTTGCAGTTCCAGAGGTGCTCCCAAGGCGCGCAGCGAGAGCAGACAGGAGAATCCAAGGATCTCGATAACGATGACCGTACCGAGGTATCGGTAGAATGGTGATCCTTTGTCCGGCACTGCCAGCCATGGTTGCTGCACAATCCACATCGTGCGTAAAATCATGAGAAAAGTGAAAATGCTCTTGAGCGGGACGACGATGGGCCTCTGTCCAAAGCGTACCCCCAGCCATGAGGCGCCCTCAATGATCAGCGGGGCACCGACCATGAGCACCAAACAGGAAAGAATGAAGCGGAAATAGCTCATGAGCGCCAGGATGATGGATCTCCACGGGCTAGCAAGCGTGTTCAGGTAAAAAGCGTACAGCGACCGCCGAAACCGATCAGCAGGGTGGGTTGGAGTCAAGCGTTCACTCGATCACCCTTGAGCGGGCGTGGATCGTGCATCATCCCTCGCCTGGCTTCGCCACCCTGCGGGCCGCCTGTCGGCAGGCAGTGTCGCCGCAGTCAGCTCCGACGACATGGAGGAACTCAGTATCCGAGACTATTGGGGGCGATGTCTGCGGCCATTCGCGACCAGCGCCCCTCCACGCGGACAAGTCCGCTCCGCCGCACAGCGGTGACAAGTCACCGCACTCCACGACGCTTCGCGAATTATGAAGTCATGGCTTAAAACAAAAACGCCAGCCCTTCCGGGCTGGCGTTCATGTCGCATAAAACTGTTAGCTCAAGCTACGGCAGATCCGTCGCACCCATCAGGTACTTGTCGCACTCACGTGCGGCACCGCGGCCTTCGTTGAAGGCCCAGACGACGAGGCTCTGGCCACGGCGGCAGTCACCGGCGGCAAAGACGCCGGGGAGGCTGGTGGTGTACTTCTCGTGCTCGGCCTTGATGTTGCTGCGGGCGTCGCGCTCGACATTGAGGGCGTCGAGCAGCGGCTGTTCGGGCCCGAGGAAACCCATGGCGAGCAGGACCAGCTGCGCAGGCATGACCTTCTCGCTGCCGGGGACATTCTTCGGGATAAACTGGCCTTTGTCGTTCTTCGCCCACTCGACCTGCACGGTGTGGACGGCTTTGACATTGCCGTTCTCATCGCCTTCGAACTTGGTGGCCGTGGTGACGTACACGCGGGGATCATCGCCAAACTTGGCGGCGGCTTCTTCCTGGCCGTAGTCCATCTTGTAAACCTTGGGCCACTCGGGCCACGGATTGTCCGCGGCGCGATCCTGCGGCGGCCTGGGCAGGATCTCGACCTGCACGAGCGACTTGCAACCATGGCGCATCGACGTGCCGACGCAGTCCGTGCCGGTGTCGCCGCCACCGATAATGACGACGTCCTTGTCCTCGGCGGTGATGTAGCCGTCCTTCTGATGCCCGTCCAAAACCGCCTTGGTGTTGGCGGTGAGGAAGTCCATGGCGAAGTGGATGCCTTTGAGATCGCGGCCTTCGATGGGAAGATCACGCGGTTTGGTCGCACCCGTGCAGATGACGGTGGCGTCGAATTCCTTGGCGAGCGTTTCAGCGGGATAATTGTCCCCGACTGTGGTGTTGCACAGGAACTTCACGCCCTCGTCCTCGAGCAGGCGGATGCGGCGCATGACCACTTCCTCCTTGTCGAGCTTCATGTTGGGAATGCCATACATGAGCAAGCCGCCGGGACGGTCGGCACGCTCGAACACGGTGACGGTGTGGCCGGCGCGGTTGAGCTGGGCTGCGGCGCTCAAGCCGGCGGGGCCGGAACCGATGACGGCGACTTTTTTGCCGGTGCGCCGGTTGGGCACTTCAGCAGTGACCCAGCCTTCCTCCCAGCCTTTGTCGATGATCGAGACTTCGATGTTCTTGATCGTAACGGGCGGGCCGCTGATGCCGATGACACATGAGCCTTCGCATGGTGCCGGGCAGACGCGGCCGGTGAACTCGGGGAAGTTGTTGGTCTTGTGCAGGCGCTCGAGCGCCTCCTTCCACAGGCCGCGATAAACCAGGTCATTCCACTCGGGGATGAGGTTGTTGACCGGACAGCCGCTGGCCATGCCGCTGACCAGCTTGCCGGTGTGGCAGAAGGGCACGCCGCAATCCATGCAGCGCGAGCCTTGGGTGCGCAGCTTGTCTTCCGGAAGGTGGAGGTGGATTTCTTTCCAGTCGCCGAGACGCGCGAGGGGTTCGCGGTCAGCGGGGAGTTCGCGTTGGTAGTCGATGAAGCCTGTTGGTTTTCCCATTGTCGTAATGAAGAGTGAAGGTTGTGTGAGGTGGGTGCGATCGGGCGGGCGCAGGGGCTAGCCGCCGCCGATGCGTGCGACGTCGCGGGCATTGGCCTCAAAGGCGGCGTTGAGCGCCTCTTCGCCGGTGAGACCATCGGCCTCCGCCTTGCTGATGGCCTGGAGGACGCGCTTGTAGTCCTTCGGCATCACCTTCACAAACTTGGGCACCATTTCGTCCCAAAGCGCGAGCACCCTGAAGGCGTTCTTGCTCTTGGTGAGGTCGGCGTGCCGCTTGATCAAAAGACGCAGTTCTTCGGCCTCTTCCGAGCCGAATTTCTCAAGCGCCACCATCTGTGGATTGCAGCGCAGGGCGAAATCGCCCTTTTCATCGAGGATGTAGGCGACCCCACCGCTCATGCCGGCGGCGAAGTTGCGGCCGGTCGCCCCAAGCACGACGACTTTGCCACCCGTCATGTATTCGCAGCCATGATCGCCGACGCCTTCGACGACGGTGTTGACGCCGGAGTTGCGCACGGCGAAACGCTCGCCCGCCATGCCGCGGATGAAGACTTCGCCGCCCGTGGCGCCATAGAGCGCGACGTTGCCGACGATGATGTTGTCTTCAGCGACAAAGGTCGATCGCGCATCAGGATAGATGATGATCCGGCCGCCGCTGAGGCCCTTGCCCACATAGTCATTGGCATCGCCTTCGAGCTCGATGGTCACGCCCTTGGGCATGAAAGCACCGAGGCTCTGACCGGCGCTGCCCTGGAATTTGAGATGCACCGTATCTTCCGGCAGCCCTTGCGGGTGCAGCTTGGTGATCTCATTGCCGAGGATCGTGCCGACGACGCGGTTGGTGTTCTTGATGGGCAGCTTGACGCTGACTTTTTCACCGCGCTCGATGGCGGGCTTGCACAGGTCGAGCAGCGTGGTGATGTCGAGCGACTTGTCGAGACCGTGGTCCTGGATGTCGGTGCAATAGCGCCCGACTTCGGGACCCGCAGGCGGCGAGTAAAGGAGCTTCGAAAGGTCGATACCCTTCGCCTTCCAATGCTCGACGGCGGTCTTTGCTTCCAATGCATCCGTACGCCCGACCATCTCATTGATGGTACGGAATCCAAGCTCCGCCATGATCTCGCGGACTTCCTGGGCGATGAACATCATGAAGTTCACCGCGTGCTCCGGATCGCCGGTGAAGTTCTTGCGCAGGCGCGGGTCCTGGGTGGCCACGCCCACGGGGCAGGTGTTCAGGTGGCAGACGCGCATCATGATGCAGCCGAGGCTGACGAGCGGCGCGGTGGCGAAGCCGAATTCTTCGGCCCCCAGCAGGGCGGCGATGACCACGTCGCGGCCGGTCTTCAACTGGCCGTCCGTCTCGACGGCGATACGCGAGCGCAGGTTGTTGAGCACCAGGGTCTGGTGCGTTTCGGCAAGGCCGAGCTCCCAGGGCAGTCCCGCGTGCTTGATGGAGGTTTGCGGCGAGGCGCCGGTACCACCGTCGAAGCCGGAGATCAGAACGACGTCCGCGTGGGCTTTCGCCACGCCGGCGGCAATGGTGCCGACGCCGACTTCGCTCACGAGCTTCACGCTGATACGTGCGGCACGATTGGAGTTCTTCAAATCGTGGATCAGCTCGGACAAGTCTTCGATCGAGTAGATGTCATGATGCGGAGGCGGGGAAATCAAGCCCACGCCCGGCGTCGAGTGACGCACCTTGGCGATCCATGGATAGACCTTGGCGCCGGGAAGCTGGCCGCCTTCGCCGGGCTTGGCGCCCTGGGCCATCTTGATCTGCAGCTCATTGGCTTTCGACAAGTAAAGGCTGGTGACGCCGAAACGTCCCGAAGCCACCTGCTTGATCGCACTGTTCTTCGAGTCGCCGCGCTCGTTGGTCCAAGTGTAGCGCTCGGGGTCTTCGCCGCCTTCGCCGGTGTTCGACTTGCCGCCAAGGCGGTTCATGGCGATGGCGAGACTTTCGTGTGCTTCCTTGGAGATGGAGCCATAGCTCATCGCACCGGTTTTGAAGCGCTTGAGGATCGCCCCAACTGGCTCAACCTCCTCAATCGGCACCGGCGCGCGCTTCCTGAAATCGAGCAGGCCGCGCAGCGTGTAGAGCTGCTTCATCTGGTCGTTCACCAGCGACGAGTAAGTCTTGAAGGTGGCGTAGCTGTTGGTGCGCACCGCCTTTTGCAGGGAGTGGATCACCTGCGGGCTGAAGAGGTGGCCCTCACCTTCGGAACGCCACTGGTAGTCGCCGCCGACAGGCAGGGTGCGGCCGTTGACATGGCGGTCAGGGAAGGCGTGATAATGGCGGGCGAGCACTTCTTCCGCAATGCCCTCCATGTCCGCACCTTCGATGCGCGTGGCGGTACCAGTGAAGTACTTGTCCACCACCGACTGCTTGAGACCGACGCACTCGAAGATCTGGGCACCCAGGTAGCTTTGAATGGTCGAGATGCCAATCTTCGAGGCCACCTTGACGATGCCCTTGGTCGCTGCTTTGACGAAGTTTTTGCAGGCGGTGTAATGATCGACGCCCACCAGCAGACCCTGGCGGATCATGTCATCGAGCGTCTCGAAGGCGAGGTATGGATTGATCGCGGCGCAGCCGTAGCCAATCAGCGTACAGAAGTGGTGCACCTCGCGCGGCTCACCCGACTCGAGGATGAGCCCGACCTTGGTGCGCTTGCCCGCGCGGATCAAATAATGATGCAGACCAGCGACGGCCATGAGCGGCGGAATGGCGGCGTTGTGCTTGTCGATGCCGCGATCACTGAGGATGATAATGTTGATGCCCGTGTCAATCTGCAGGCTGGCCTGGTTGCAGACTTCAGCCATCGCGTCTTCGAGCCCATTGGCACCCTTGGCCGGATCAAAGAGGGTGGGGATGGTGACGGATTTGAATTCGCCATGGGCCACGTGCTTGAGCTTCGCGAGTTCCTCGTTGGTGAGGATTGGCGATTTCAATTCGATGAGGTGGCAGCTTGCCGGCACCGGATTGAGCAGGTTGCGCTCCGGCCCGATCGTGGTGACGGACGAAGTGACGATCTCCTCGCGGATGCAGTCGATGGGCGGATTGGTGACCTGGGCGAAGAGCTGCTTGAAGTAATCGTAGAGAAGCTTGGATTTGTTCGAAAGCACGGCAAGCGGGATGTCCGTGCCCATCGATCCGGTGGCTTCCACACCATCCTTGGCCATGGGAGTCATCAGCATGCGCTGGTCCTCGAAGGTGTAACCGAAAGCCTGCTGGCGCTGCACTACAGTCTCATGATCCGGGTTGGGCATTTCCGGTGCATCGGCGATGTCCGAGAGCTTGATGAGGTTGTCATTGAGCCACTGCCGGTAGGGCTGCTCGGCGGCGATCCGGGCTTTGATTTCCTCGTCAGGCACGATGCGTCCCTGCTCCATGTCGACAATGAACATGCGACCGGGCTGCAAGCGCCCTTTGCTGGCGATGCGCTCCGGCTCGATGGGTAGCACGCCGGCCTCCGAGGCCATGATGACGAGGTCATCCTTGGTCACATAGTAACGCGACGGGCGCAGACCATTGCGATCCAGCGTGGCGCCGATCATGGTGCCATCGGTGAAGGCGACCGATGCCGGGCCGTCCCAGGGTTCCATCAGGCAGGAATGGTACTCATAGAAGGCCTTCTTCTCTTCGCTCATCGACTCGTGGCCGCCCCACGGTTCAGGAATCATCATCATCATGGCATGCGGCAGCGAGCGGCCACCCATGACGAGAAGTTCAAAGACGTTGTCGAACATTGCGGAGTCCGAGCCGTTCGTGTTCACGATCGGCAGGATCTTCTTGATGTCATCGTGGAAGAGTTCGCTTTCGAGCATGGGCTCGCGGGCGTTCATCCAGTTCACGTTCCCGCGCAGCGTGTTGATTTCGCCGTTGTGGGCGATGTAGCGGTAGGGGTGCGAGCGCTCCCAGCTCGGGAAGGTGTTGGTCGAGAAGCGGGAATGCACCAGCGCCAGCGCCGTGTCCATGTCCGGGTCCTGGAGGTCGAGGAAATACTTGCCCACCTGCTCTGGCATGAGCATGCCCTTGTAGATCATGGTCCGGCATGAGAGGCTCGCGCAGTACCAGAAATCATCCGACTTGGCCGTGCGAAGCTCCGCATGGGCGCGCTTGCGGATGATGTAGAGCTTGCGTTCGAAGGCCTGCTCGTCAGCGCAGCCTGCGCCGCGCTGAATAAAGGCCTGGCGCATGAAGGGCTCGCTCTTGACGGCCGTATGCCCCAACGAAGAATTGTCCGTGGGGATGTCGCGCCAGCCAAGCATCTTCTGGCCTTCCTCGGCCACGATCCTCTCAAATACTTTTGCACTGGCTTCACGCACCTTGGAATCGGGTGAGGCATAGGCCATGGCCACGCCATACTGTCCCGGTTCTGGCAGCACGATCTTCAGCGGCGTGGTGACTTTTTTCAGGAAGCCGTGCGGCACCTGCATCAAAATGCCCGCGCCGTCGCCCGTATTCACTTCGCAGCCGCAGGCTCCGCGGTGATCCAAATTCACCAGAATCGTCAACGCCTGCTGGATGATTTCATGCGAGCGTTTGCCTTTCATCTGACACACGAACCCGACGCCACAGGCGTCGTGTTCAAACTGCGGGTCATAAAGGCCTTGTTTCTCTGGTAGTCCGTTGTTTGTCATTTTGGTCAAGAAGGGATGGGCAGTAAGGCCCATTTGTCGGCTTTAATCAAGCTGGTGAGGGAGGAAGTTTATTGGAAAGGCGTCCAAAATTGGCCTTGCAGGCGCAAATTCAGTGCCACAGCAAGGGTCGAAGGTACTCAAAATGCTGAATTTGAGGGTGGTCATAGCGACAAATGGCCCAGCGCAAGAAGACCGTAGTAGGTATATTCGCAGTCCAGCGTGTCGTCGGTCCAGTTGCCATGGAAGCCGCCATCAGCACTCCAGAGGCTGTCCACGAAGTCCAAACAGGGCTCTTTAATACGCGAGATGTCCGCCCCAGCACCCACCAGCCCGTGCAGGGAGACGGCGGTGGAGAGCAAATCAGGAAGCGGGGCCAGGGGAAAGGCGACAAAGCCGCCTTCGGCACGGCAGCAGCCCATGAGCCACTGCACGCTCTGTGCAGGCATCTCCCAGCGCATGCGCCGGTACAATGCCAGCGCGGCGGCGGTAGCCGGGGCGATGCCCAGCGGCAGGCCCGCCTCATTGGTCCAGCCCCCGTCGGCGGAGCGCAGTTCGTCCATGCACAGCTTCACTTCTTCGGCGTGCGGCAGCGGCAGGCCCAGGTCTTCATAAGCCGCCGCCGCCAGGAGGCAGCCATAGGCGCTGCCCTGGGCGCGCCCGATGGCCGGGTGAAATCCGCCGCCCGGCGTTCGATACTTTGAAATGCGGTCCGCCAGGCTCTGGCCGTGCTCTGCAGACAGCCCGTGGCCACCCAAGGCGGACCAGCAGCGCGCCAGGCAGCACAGGTGCACAAAGTCCAGACCCGCGCCATCGCCCAGGCGCGCCAGCCATGTGCCGATCTTCTGGCGCGGCACCTCCGCTTGCAGCGCCAGCAGACCTTCCACGCCAAACACGGTGTAGTACAGATCCGCCTTGCCGTCCCGGTTCATGAAACCGCCGTCCTCCGTGAGCTGCGCGACCAGGAAATTCCGCACCAGCTCCGCCGACTCCCCAAGAGCTCGCGGAGCCAGCCTTGCCACCTGCAGCATCTCCAGTCTGAACGACATGCGACATGTGCTAGCGCAGCGTGCTCCCAGCACAAATGTTTTTCGGTTTATCGGTTTATCGGACAAGTGACAGCATCAGTTGGTCACTCAGGTGACAGCATCAGTTGGTCAGTACGAGGGAAGGGATGTGCCCAAAACCGCAGGCCGTTGCGCGTAGCGGAGGGTGAGCGGAGCGAGCCCGTAGTGAAGCGCAACGGCCTGCGGTGCGCGGATGCCCTCCTGGCGGCGCTGCTGTATGTCATTGCTTGAAAAGCTCTCCGCTTCGCAACGTCGGCAAATGGTCAAACTGGTCCGTGACGGCTCCTCCTCGCGCAACGCCGCAAGACAGATGGGCGTAAGCCTCTCCCATGTCCAGTACTGGATGCGCCGCACGCACGGCCTGCGCTTGGACCGGGTGGACTGGAATGATAAGCTAGGCGGTTCCAGGAAAGCTGCCAACCGCACCTCCAGACTTCAGGAGGACTCCATTCTGGAGACGCGCAAAGCCCTCTGCGCCTCTGCTCTTGGGGAGTGGGGCGCTCTGGCCATTCATGCGCAGCTCACCGCCTCTCACGATGAACTGGAGCCGCCCGTGCCATGTGTGCGCACCATCGGCCGTGTGCTCGCCAGAAGCGGCCTGCTGGATGGCAGGCAGCGCACCCGCCGTGCCCCTCCTCCACGCGGCTGGTACCTGCCGCTCTTGGCCGCAGGCGCGGCGGAACTCGACAGCTTTGACATCGTCGAAGGCCTGGTGATAGAAGGCTCCATCGAGGTTGAGGTGTTCAACGCCATGTCGCTGCATGGCCGCCTGCCAGGCTCCTGGCCGCAGGGCCGCTTCACCGCCCAGCATGTGATGAGCTGCCTGCTGGACCACTGGCAGATCCATGGTCTGCCCCACTACGTGCAGTTCGACAACGCCCCCTGTTCCAGGGGGCCATCTCCTATGCCGACACCCTGGGCCGTGTCGTGCGCCTGTGCCTGCAACTGGGAGTCACCCCTGTGTTTGCTCCTCCACGCGAGACCGGCTTCCAGGCCGCCATCGAGAGCTACAACGCACGCTGGCAGGCCAAGGTATGGCAGCGCTTCAAACATGCGGACATGGGCGCGTTGAATGTGCGCAGCGCGGCTTATGTGGCGGCCTGCCAGCTCAAGGCCGCAGCATCAATCGCGGCAGCCTCCCACCTGCGCCGGCCCTGTCCAAAGCACTTCAGGACCGATGAGAAAGCACCTCTCAAAGGAACGGTGATCTTCCTGCGCCGCAGTGATGAAGAGGGGCGCGTGACCGTCATGGGACGGCTCTATGCGCTCAGTTTAGACTGGCAACACCGGCTCGTGCGCGTGGAGGTCAACTTCACCTCCAGCGAGATGAACTTCTTCGCTTTGAGGCGCGCGGCGCACGCTTCGCAGCCACTGCTCCACTCACAGGCCTACAAGGCTGCTGCCAAGCAACCAGGCGGTTTGCGGGCTCTCCCCGATGGTGCCACACGCGGTCGCAGGCTCGACAAAAAACGCTCCAAGCCTTGATTATTCAGGAAACTGCCGACCTACTGATGCTGTCACTTCGCCACGATTCGTCATCCCAAGTGACCAACTGATGCTGTCACCCGCCCGTTTATCGGTTTGTCGGTTTATCGGTTTATCGGTTTGTCGGTTTGTCGGTTTGTCGGTTTATCGGTTTATCGGTTTATCGGTTGGGAGGTTTGTCGGTTGGGAGGTTGGGGGGCGGTTTGAGTTTTGCAGGCGCTCTGCGCTCAGGGGTTTGAACACCCCAACCGATAAACCGAAAAACCGATAAACTTTCCCCTTGTCAGGAGCAGGCATCCCGTTATTATCACGGCCCTCGCCCGGCAGGTCTTGCACCTCCAGGCGCGGCGTCTTTGGGGTTTTAGCTCAGTTGGTAGAGCACCTGCATGGCATGCAGGGGGTCAGCGGTTCGAGTCCGCTAAGCTCCACCAAAGACCGCCCGATGGAGGGCGATGTGGTCGTGATCCACGACTTGGGTCGAACGGGACTTTTTCCGGCCCTCTGCCGCCGGACTCACCTGAAAGATCCCCGCCCCGGATCCATTACACTGCTCACCCATGCCCCGTCGTCTCCTGCTCGTCCCAGCCTTCGCCCTGCTTTTTACCGGCCTTCCAGCCGCGGAGCCCCCTGCCCCGGCCAAGCCTGTCCTCAAGATCATCCCTGGCCAGGTCATCGTTCCCACCGACGCGATGCGGCGCATCTGGGGCGAACTCGTGAGCATGGATCTGGCCACCCGCACAGGCACCTTCCGCAAGGAGACAACCGATGAAATCATGCCCTTCACCGTGCTGCCTTATTCGGAGCTCTATCACTACGGCGCCTATGGCGATCTGCAGGACTTCCGCATCGGCGAGCGCGCCATCTTTCGCATGCATGAAAACTCCGGCACCGGCGAGTGGACCTGGCTCACCTACATCCAGGATCAGATGAACATGATGAACAACCACAAGGAGTACTTCTATGTGGACGCCATTGACGCAGGCACGGGCCGGCTCACCTGCACCCAGGCCAATTTTGACAAGAGCTTCGTCCGCGAAAAAAGCATCCTCATCGACACCGACGCCAGCACCCGGTACTGGAAACAGGGCCGGCCCGCCACGTTTGCAGACATCAAGACCGGTGACAAGCTGCGCACGCAGACTCACGGCATCGGCAAAGGCAAGGTGCAAATGTGCTGGGAGGTCTTCCTTGACGACGAAAGCCTGCTCAAGTTCCAGGCCGGTCAGAAGGCCGTGCACGCCCGGCGTCTGGCGGTGGAAGGGGCCCCTGGTTACGTGGACACGATCGACGGTCCGGCGATGCAACTAACGCTGTTCCAGGAAGGTGGCGACATCGCCCATACGCTCAAACCCGGCCTCAAGGTCCGCGTCGCTCCTGCGGGGATCGATCGCAAGCCCACTGCAGCCCCCGTTGAGGCCACTGTGACCGAAGCGAAGATGGCCGGCAATCTCGGCAAGACCACCCTCACCCTCGCCAGTCCGGCCGCAAGTTTCCATACCGGTATGGTGGCGCGCTTGTGGCTGGTGAAGTAGGGCCTGCCTCACGCCGGGCCCACGAGTCATCTGGTGCGCCATGACCACAGTGGCTGGCGTGCCGCCGTCGGAGCTTTGCCGATGAGACGGCAAGGATGCAGGGGGCTCCCATGATGAACCGCAATATCCGTGGAAGGGCCCACTTACTGGCGGCAACTGTGGCCGCCTTCGCCCTTGGAGCCGCCCTCTCAATAGGAGACACCGGTGATTTCGTTGGCGTAGGTGTTGATGCGATCGCAGACTTCGCGTGCCTCGTCATCATTCACCCCCTTGTCTTCAAGCGTCGCCAGCAAATGCCCCACGAAACGGCTGAGATGTTGTTCGTGAATGCCGCGCCCATGATGGGCCTGGGCCAGAGACTCGCCGGAGTATTGAACCGGCCCGTCCAGCGCCATCGCGAAAAATCCCTTCTGCATCTCCTTCACCTTCTCGATGGACGAGTGGGAGAAAAAGGGTGCGAGATGGGCATCCGCCATCACCCGCCCATAAAAAGACGAGATGAGTGATTCGATGCCTGACTCACCGCCAAGCTTTTCATACAATGTGGGGTTCGCGCTCATGTGACTCACTAGCCCAGGGACCCTGCTGCGGCGAGCAGTTCAGGCCGTATCGCAAGATCCGCAGCATAAGCGACAGAACATGCATGAGGAACTGTGGCTATGGTTGCGCGCAATCTGCTTTTCCACGGCATGACAAGTTCAGGCCCTGCGGGACCATGCGCACCCTTCCACACTCACGAGCCATCCCCGAATCCCCTGCCCTGTGCATTCACCAGCCACTCTCTCTACTGCCGCCTCATTGATTCTCCTGACCTCGGTTTCGGCTGCTGGACTCATCCTTGGCAATTTAAGAATCCGGGGCATTGGCCTCGGCTCCGCCGGCGTGCTGTTTGTCGGTTTGATCGCCGGCAGCCTCGGCTTCAGCCTTGATCATGCCGTGCTCGAGTTTTTGCGTGAGCTGGGGCTCATCTTGTTTGTTTTCATGATGGGCCTCCAGCTCGGCCCCGGCTTCTGTGCCTCGCTGCGCAAGTCAGGCGTCAGATTGAACGCCTTCGCGGTAGTCATCGTGCTCCTCGGATTCCTCTGCACCTGGCTGTGCGGAGTCATCTTCCATATCCAGCCCGGAGCGCGGCTGGGCTTGTTCTCGGGCGCCACTACAAATACGCCCTCCCTCGGTGCCGCTCAACAGGCGCTGATGGCCGTGAGTGCTCCCGACATGCAGCTGGCGCTGCCTGCGCTGGCCTATTCGGCAAGCTATCCCGTCGGCATCGCGGGAATCATCCTGACGCTGCTGCTGCTGCGCAAGATCTTCCGCATTGATGTGGCTGCGGAGGCGAAGGAATTTGAGGCCTCCCAACGGCAGGGCATCGAACCGCTGGATCGGCTGAACGTGATGGTGGACAACCCACACCTTGACGGCCTCGCCCTGCGCGACCTGCCGGGCAGGCGTGAGACCGCCGTGATGATTTCGCGGCTGCTCCGCGCCGGAGCCTCCGAGGCGGTCACTGCCACCGACGACAGCATCATTCACACCGGCGACCACATGCTGCTGGTGGGCACGACGGCAAATCTCGAAAAATTCCAGCGCATCGTCGGCACGCCCAGCCAGCACGATTTGCTGAAGGCGCCCGGGGCCGTATCCTTCCGGCGCGTGGTGGTGACCAGAGGCAAGATGCTGGGACGCACCATTGCCGAAGCGGGGCTCGATCATCTCTACGGAGTGACAGTGACACGTATCGTGCGCGCCGGGGTGGAGATGACCGCTGTGCCGGATGTGCGACTGCAATTTGGCGACTTCCTCCATGTGGTCGGCGACCCCACGGGCATCGACAAAGCGGCCGAGGTGCTGGGCGATTCCCTCAAGGTGCTGAACTCGACTCAATTCATTCCTGTGTTCATCGGCCTCGCGCTCGGAGTGCTGGCCGGGCTCCTGCCACTGGAAGTGCCCGGATTGTCCAGCCCTCTGAGGCTCGGCCTCGCAGGGGGCCCTCTTGTCGTGGCCCTCCTGCTCAGCCGCATAGGCAGAATCGGCCCGCTGGTGTGGTACATGCCAGCCAACACCAACGTCGCGTTTCGCGAGCTGGGCATCGCCTTGTTTCTCTCCTGCGTCGGGCTCGGTGCCGGTCCAAAATTTGTGGCCACGATCATGAGCCGCGACGGCATGCTATGGGCGCTTTCCGCCGTGTTCGTGGTGATGGTCCCGCTGCTCGCCGCCGGCATCGCCGGCCGCCTCTGGTTGCGACTGAACTACATTGATCTCTGCGGCCTGCTGACCGGCAGCATGACTGATCCGCCCGCACTCGCGTTTGCCAACAACCTGGTGAGTTCAGACTCGCCCTCCGTCGCCTACGCCACTGTGTATCCCCTCACCATGCTTTCCCGCATCCTTGTCGCGCAGGTGATGGTGATCCTGTTCTTCCGGTAGCTCCCAAGGCTGCACCCATTGCCCACGAATCGAACCTCCCTCCTCCCCTCCCCCACTATCAAACACTCGATCAAATCCTGCCTCCTGGCGGTGATGCTTTGCCCGCTCATCGCAAGCACGCTGCGTGGCGAGGATTCAAAGCAGGTGACGACTGGCATCCCGCAAGGCACGCTCAGCGACCTCTCGCTGGCCAATTTATTCAGCGAGGGTTGGGATCAGCCATGGTCCAAATTTCAGCGTGGCGAAGGCACGCCCGACATGTCGCTGCTGCGGGTGCAGACGAACTTCCTCGTCCAGCTGTTCCGGCTGGACACCACGCTGGAGACCGGCCGCACCAGCCCTGCTTTCTCTGGGAGTGAATCCGTAATGAGCACCGTGGAATATGCGCTGGACCGCCGCTTCATGCCCGGCGTGTTTGTGAATCACCAATGGCTCACAGGCCGCCACGGACCCGATGACGATGGCGGCGCCGGAGGGCTGTTCAGCCGGTTCCAGCTCATCGAAACCCAGCAGTCATCCCTGGCGTACGCATTCAAAATGGTCCTGCCTGACCACGACCTTGGCGAGCACCTCACAACCTGGAGCCATGCACTGGCGGGCTGGCAGGACCTCAGTCCCCTCGGTCTCGGACGCACGGGCCTCTACTATCATGTGCAGCACGAAATGCCAGCCGGACCAGCTCCCGCCGGGGCCACCCGCAATGACGCCACCTATGACCTCTCGCTCGCGACGACCTGGAGCTCGCCTCACGCCATGCTCGAAAACTTCACCACTTTCGTCGAAGCTTACGGCAAGGCCCTGCTCGACGGCGAGCACGCCGAACGAATCAACCTCTGGCTGACCCCGGGCCTCCGCTTCACCCTCTCCAGCCGTCACATCCTGATGTTCGGTGTGGACATCCCCGTCGGCGGCCCGCGCCCGAATGACCAGCTCTTCCGCTTCACCTGGATCGCGAATTTCTAGGCGAGGAGTCTCGTCGGTGTTTGCCGCAAAATCGAAAAGCCTTCGACACGACGCTTCACATTCAGAACACCGACAAAGATTCGAACACCGTGCTGTCGCCTCAATATGGCGTCTTGTCTGCCTTGGCCCGCCATGCATCGAAGACCTGCACCCCTTCCGCATGCAGCATCTGCTGCATTGGCAGGCTTCGCTGTGAGGCCGGAAGCGCCAATTCCCGGTAGATCGCATGGTCATCAAACCCAATGGCCGCCGCATCTTGCCTGGTTGCGGCATACACCACCCGATCCACCCTCGCCCAGTATGCCGCAGCCAGGCACATCGGACACGGTTCACAGCTCGTGTAGAGAGTACACCCCGCCAGTGAGAACCGCCCCAGACTGGCGGCCGCAGAGCGGATGGCCATGATCTCGGCATGAGCCGTCGGATCATTGCTGCTGGTGACCTGGTTCCATCCTTCTGAAACGATCAGGCCTGCTTGCACGATGACCGCCCCGAAGGGGCCTCCACAACCAGCCTCCATGTGTTGTTGGGCAAGTTGGAGGGATTTTCTCAGGAATCTAGCGTCTTCGCTCATGTCATGGGATGTCACATCATACTCCTCTCAGGGGCTGTGAAAAGCTCGTGTCCACGATGGGAAACGGTGAGCGGAGTTCGGCATTATGACCGGCAGAGACCTGGCCCTGGACGCTTTTTGATCACGGTGCCTAATCCAAGCCCCCCCCCGGCCCGAGTATGAGACGCCGAGACAAAGGAGGAAGCCGTCCGCCTCAATGCCTGCTCATTTCATCGAATGGAGCCCGATAAGGTTCCCTTCGGTATCCAGGATGTGGGCGATGAAACCATACTCTCCGATGGGCTTTTGTGGTTCTGGATGCGACCGCCGTTCTCCACGGCACGCTCTGCCATCTCGGCGCAATCGGCCCCAGGAAAATAAATGATCGTCCCGCCCGGGCCGGAATCCTTGCCGTCCATCTTCACCAGTGCTCCCGCACATCCCGATCCGCCACGCACCATGGGAAACGCCCATAGTTCAACCTCAGGTCCCCCCAGATGTTCGAGTTTCAACTCAAACGTCTTCTCGTAAAACGCTTTGGCCCGGTCCATGTCCTGGACGTAAATTTCGAACCAGCCGACGGGATTGCTATTTTCGCTCATGCAGTACTTTCGCGGTGCGGTTGACGTTTGGATGTGCCGTCGAAATGAGAAACGCGTGGCTACCGTTCATATACGAGTTTCCTTGTCGTGAATGTTAACGTCGGCCTCAATCCTTCGGATGGCCAAGGCCTCTACTCGCGAGCGCGTACCTGTCGGGATCGATCAGTCACCGACGTAGTGAAGAGGAAAAGCTGATTACGGGGGCTGGTCGATCACCGCTTGCAGCCCCTTTTACCGTAGCGTGAGCTGGGATCGCTCAACATCCGTGCAGCGTCGAAAACGTGGAGGAACCGTCCACAGCGATATGGCAGCTTACCATCTCTTTGCCCTCGGCTTGGGCCCTGGGGAGATGGTGCGCGATGCAGGTTTCGAACTAAACGTTTATGTCGCAGCCAGTAGGGCGGGGCGCTCGCGCGTCACGTACGCGTCACGAAAAGCGCCCTGATCCCCTTCCCTGCTCAGTCCTGGACCACCATGGCACATCCGAGGGCCTCGAAGGTCGCGTTGTCGCTGTCGTTGCGGTGCAGGGTGGCGATGCAGCGCCCGGGTGTCCAGGAGCGGCCTAGCGTGTAGCGGGCGTCGAGATCGTACACGTAGATCTCGACGGCTTCTGTGCGAACTCCGTGGCGGGTGGTGACCGTGTCATCCTTCACAAAAGCGCAGCGCGTGGTATTTTCCTTCAGGAGGCGCATGTCGAGGTTTTTGGCCATCGCTTGGAGCTTGACGGTGCGCTCGGCCGTTGCGGCTTTAATCTGTTTGGCGGTGGACTTGCGGGCGGTTGTTGTCATGGCTGACACTATGGCGAGCATCTAACATCTATCTAGCGTATTGTGTGATATATCGCACTATTCTTTATTGGTCACTCAGACCAGGGTGAGTTCTGGCTCCGGCTTTCGATGCTCACGCCAGGCTTTCATGACGGCCACGATTCCATGGCGGTCGATCTCAGTGGCACCGGCGGCCACGGCCTGAATGCGCTTGCCTTTAGTGAGGTCGTAGTGGGGCGTGGAATTGGGCTTGTTCTGGAACCAGCGACGCTGGAGACCGATGCCGGCGGCAAACTGGTGCAGTTGGTCGAGCTCGCCCGGATCGCAGACCAGGTGGCAGCTTTCATCGTGCTGCCACCTGGGATTGCGCATGCAGGGTATCAATGGATCGACGGCGATCACTCGTGCTGCAGGGGGAAGGTTTCGCCGTTGATGGTGACCTCGATGCCGGCGTGCACCTCGAAGCTGATGCCATCCTCGGCACCGCCGGTCTTGGGGCTGGACGGGATTCCGAGGGCGCGAGCAGCAGCGACGGAGATCTCGCCGGCATGGCCGATGGCCTCGTCACCGACCATGGCCACGCAGGTTTGCACGGGCTTGCCTCGGGGCTGGTAGCGCAGGATGACGCGGGAGCCCATCACGGTGCCTGGCACGGCATCCTGCATGGCACGGGTGACGGTGATGAAGGGGATGCGGTTGGCATCGAGATAACGGCGCGGATCGCAGACCGAGAACTCGGCGCGCTGGTAGGCGGTCGTGGAAACGTAGGAGCCATCGGCGGCGGGGTAAGGCTTGCCGTTGACGACCACAACGCCACACCAGCCGCCACGGCCATCCTTGGCATTGACGAGATCATCGGCTCCGAGATTGTCGGGACGATAGGTTGGAGGGTTGACTCCGCCATCGGCGTTGATCGTGGCACCGGACTTCCATGAGAGCAGGTTGTTCGCCTTGTCGACGCTCACGAGCGTCTTGCCGACTTGCAGGGTTGATTGCGTATTCATCAACGCGCGCCGGGTGTCAAAGCAAAGCGCCCGCTGATCACAGGGATCAGCGGGCGCTGCTTAACCAGTCGATGGAGGGGTGAGTCTTACTTTGGTGCACCAGGCGCACCGGAGGCGGCAGCGTCGGGGAGCAGAAAGCCAATGACAACCAGGACGACGGCTTGCACCAGCGAGTCCCCGTGGAGGTTGTTGAAGCCACCATGGCTGTACACGAGGGCCAGCGCGCCAGTGATCCCGGTAAGCGTGGTGCGGTAGTGGATGAATCCGGCTTGGATTGTCTTCATGGAAGCGCTTGCTTAAAATGGAATGACTTTGGCGAGGATGCCACCGAGGGCGGTAAGGACGATTTCGAGGGTGCTCTTTGGAGGCTGATCAATCGTGAGGATGATATGCAAAGGTTCGGCGCTTGCCGCTTTGCCCGGTAGTCAGGGGGTTGCAGGAACAACAGGAGCGGCGGGAGCAGCGAGCGCGCCGAGGGCGGCGAGGCCGGCATCAGTGAGGTCCTTCGCGGCACTGTCGCCGGCCAGGTAGTCCGCCAAAGCTTTCCGGCCAGCGGCGCTGATGGCGACCACAACCTTGTTGCTGCTGTTGCTTTGCACCTGCGCGGCGACATCGTCGACCGCCTTGGCCGCATCGCCCTTCAGCGAGGCGGGCTTCAGCAGGGCGAGATCCGCGAGACCGGACAGGGCGTCGTTTTGAAGGACAACCTGGACGTTGGCTTGAGCGGCGGGAGTGAGCCCCAGGGCGGGGCCGACTTTGCCGAGAGTAGTAGCGACGGAGGTCTCAGCTTTCTGGAACGGGACGCAGCACAGGAGGCTGGCGCTGACGCTGATAAGGATGGCGGCGGAGAGGAACGATTTGATTTTCATGCAATCGTTGCATGCGTGTCAAAATCACCGGCGACGGAACGGCCAGTAACGGGCGATCAGCGGGATGGCGATGCCAGCGATGAGGAGCCAGATGATGATGGATGGCAAATCGGGCGGCGGCGGCAGGGTGGCGAGCATATTACTTCTCCTTCCGGGCGTGGGCGCGCTCGGCATCGACGCTGAGGCGCTCAAGGGCACGGCTCAGATCGGCGAGCGTCGCGACGGTCTGAGCCTGTACGGCGGCCTGGGAGACGTATGCCTTGAGGACGTTGTCGGTGAGCTGCTTGTTTTGCTCGTTGGAGTCGCGCCAGGCGTAGACCGCGAAGATGGCAATGATGACGCCACCCCCGAAACGGCCTATCGCCCAAAGCGTGAGACCCGCCCATGACACAGGGACCTCGACGGAGCCAGGTGTATCAGCCTGGGCGATGGAGTGCAGGGCGGGAGGCATAGTGTGATATTACGAGGCCTGGCTGATGGCGGTGATGATGCCTCCCACGACGTTGATAGTGCCGTTGGAGGTGGTGCCGATCCCAACCGTGTAGGTGCCATCAGCGACGGGCGTGATGGAGGCGGCGGCGACGAGGGCCGCGAGGGTGACCGTGACACCCCCTGTCATCCCATTGACGGATGTGACTCCACCATCTGCGCCAGCGGGGCCGGTAGGGCCAGTGGGGCCTGTGGCACCATCTGCGCCCGTGGGGCCGGTGGGACCGGTGGGGCCCGTGGCACCATCTGCGCCAGCGGGGCCGGTCGCTCCATCTGCGCCAGCGGGGCCGGTCGCTCCAGTATCACCCTTTCCGGCGTAGGCTCCATCCGCGCCAGTGGCTCCCGTGGGGCCGGTGGCACCAGTCGCCCCATCTGCGCCAGCGGGGCCGGTCGCTCCTGTGGCTCCAGTGTCGCCTTTGCCAACGTAGCCCCCATCCGCACCAGCGGGGCCGGTGGCACCGGTCGCACCTGTGGCACCTGTGGCACCATCCGCGCCCGCGGGGCCGGTGGGGCCTGTGGCTCCATCTGCGCCAGCGGGGCCGGTCGCTCCAGTATCGCCTTTTCCGGCGTAGGCTCCGTCTGCGCCAGCGGGGCCAGTCGCTCCCGTGGCACCGGTCGCACCATCTGCGCCAGCAGGCCCGGTGGCTCCTGTGGCACCGGTCGCACCGGCTGAGCCCGTGGCACCTGCATCACCAGTATCACCCTTGTCGCCTTTCGCTCCGGTGGCTCCAGCAGCTCCAGTGGCACCGGCTGCGCCCGTGGCACCGGCATCGCCAGTATCACCCTTGTCGCCCTTCGCTCCGGTGGCACCAGCAGCTCCAGCGGCTCCGGCTGAGCCGGTGGCACCGGCATCACCCTTGTCGCCTTTCGCTCCGGTGGCACCAGCAGCTCCAGCGGCCCCGGCTGAGCCGGTGGCACCGGCATCGCCAGTATCACCCTTGTCGCCCTTCGCTCCGGTGGCTCCAGCGGCTCCAGCGGCCCCGGCTGAGCCGGTGGCACCGGCATCGCCAGTATCACCCTTGTCGCCCTTCGCTCCGGTGGCTCCAGCGGCTCCCTTGATGTTGGCAATCACACTGTAGGTGCCAGCGGCGCGCTGATAGACGTTGCCAGTGACGCCGTCGAGGTAGAAGTCGCCATCGAGCCCAGTGCCGTTGGAAGGGACGCCGCTGCCTTCGCGCCAATGATTGGCGCTGCCACCGACTACGGAGAGGGTGAAAGTGCCAGCATCGCCGTCGTATGCGGCAGTGAGGCCGGTGCCAGGAAGGATGTAGGTGTTGAGCCAGACGGCGCGGGCGGCGGCGGCGGCGTCGCTGGGAGGGGGCTCGTTGCCGGTGTAGCTGCTGCGGCTGATGTTGATCGTGGCATCGTCGCTGACGTGGTTGCCGTTGGCATCGGCGTAAGACAGTTCCAGGATGACGGGCGTGCCTTCAGCCACGGCGCGGGCGGCATCGGTGCGCAGATCGAGCCAGAGGCGGTACACATTGCCGTCGAGGGTGAAGGCGCTGGCGCTGGCGAGGAGGGTGAGGTCGCCTTTCTGGGCCTTCAAGGTGGCGAGCAGGGTGGCACCGTTGTCGAGCCTGGTCTGCATGCCATCCTGGTTCAGGAAGGTGATGTCGAGCTGCTCAACCTGGCCGGACTTGATTGTGCCCGCATCGGTGATGCCGACTGCGCCGAAGAATAGGGTGTTGCTGGCTTGGAGGAAGTAGATTTTCATGGGATCAATGGAGGTGGACGGGGTGGACGAAATGGACGGGGTGGACAAGGCTTCAGAAGGAAGCGAAGCCGGCGCGGGTGGTGATGCCGGTCACGCCGGTGGCCTGGCTGAGATTGGTGCCTGGGGATAGTGTGATGTTGGCGGTGGTGTCCACGGTGATGTCATCGGTATCGGCGGCGAGCTTGAAGCCGGTGCCGAGTTCGGCGCGCAGGAAGAGGCGCAGGGTGCCAGTGGCACCGATGGCGGTGCAGAGGGCGTAGCCACGCATGGCCCAGTCCTGGCCGGCAACGGAGACCGTGAGGGCCTGGGTGATGACGGAGGTGTTCTTCGTCCCGTTGACCTTGAGCCAGGCGAGGAGGTTGGTGGCGGTGCTGCCGATGCTGGCGTTGCCAGCGACCTCGAAGGGAATGCGGGTGCCCACGGCGAGCGTGCGGGCGGGGATGGTGAGCAGGAAAGCCGCGTTGTCGGAGGTGACGGCGCCGGTGGTCACATCGGCGGTGCACAGGGCCTCGATGGCGGCACGACCGGCGGCACGGATGAGGAGGTAGGCAGCGCCGGTGTAGAACCAGTAATACACTGCCACAGAACCGGCGGTGAGGGCAATGTTGCTACCAGTGAAGAAGGTTGTCCAGGCGCTGAGATCGAGGGTGCGGCCGCCCGTGGCGTCCTGGGTGACGATCAGTGTGCCACTGTAACCGGCGGCGGGGGTACCGGTGGGCAGCGCGAGGACGCGGTTGCCAGCCAGCGTGACCATCCAGTTGCTGACGGGGCTGAGGGCGAGCGCGGGAGTGATGGTGGCACCATCGGTAAGGGTAGCGACGGGGCAGCCGAGGCGGTCTGCGAAGCTGGCCAGGTCATCAGTGAGACGGAGCAGATAGAAGGTGGTGCCGAGGTAGAGCCACTGGTACAACGTCTTGGCGCTGGCGGTGAGGTTGATCTTGTCACCGGCCCAAAGGAGCGACCAGGCGCTGACATCGAGCGTGCGCCCGCCGGTGCCGTCCTGGGTGAGGGCAATCAACCCGGACTGGCCGGAGAAGGGTGTGCCGCTGGGCAGCGCGAGGACGGTGGCACCAATCAGCGTGTAGGTGCTGTTCAGGTTTGGCAGCGCGGGAGTGATGGTGCCAGTGACGGCAGTGAGAGCCTGGGGGAGCAATGCCAGGCCGATGTTGTCACGGGCGGCCTTGGCATCGGCGGCAATGAGAGGGCTGGTGACGTCGTGTCTGACGTACTTCAGGTCGGCGCTGGCGGTGAGGAGGTAGCCGGTGGCGTTGCCGGTGCTTTCGGGAGTGCCCTCGTTGCCGCTGTACTCGTAGTTGACCACCGTGACCGGAAACGCGGGGAGACGGATGGGCTGAGGGGAGGCAAGGGAGGCATCCCACCAGGCCCACTGGCCAAAGGCGTTGATGCTGGTGGCTTCGGGCGGCACGCCTAACACCCATGTGCTGGGGCCGGTGCAGGTGGCCATCAGCGGGATGCCCGGCAGCAGCGTGTATGTGGGATCGGCAGTGACCACGACAGGCGCACCGCTGGCGACGGTGATCGTGGCTCCAGTCTCTGCCACGACGGTGGTGCCGCCGACACCCACGCCCATGAGGAAGATGGACTGGCCTGCGACGAAGCCTGCGGTGGCGAACTTGGGGAGGGTCTGGACCTGGGCCCCGGCGTTGCCGATGGCGATGAGCTGATTGAGATCGGCGAGGACGGCGGCGTGAGTCGTGCCGGTTTGCTTGTTGATGCCCGTACAGCCGTTGATGAAGGCCTGGGTCATCTCGACGGTACCGAGATTGATCACGCCGGCATACACGCCTGCCACAGGATCGTATGTGAAGCTCGTCTGGAGGGCGAGAGCGGTCTGGCCATCGCCTGCGGTTTGCTTGATGATGCAGACGAGACCGAAGCTGGAGGGGAGAGCGTAGGGCGAGACCTGGCTGCCTGTGCCAGTGAAGGGCTGGATCTCGACGGGGAGCCAGGAGGCGCGCTGGCCAGCGAAGACGCGGGAGTCGGTGATGTTGGAGCCGAAGCTGGTAGCGAGGATGCCGTCGCTGAGGTTGGGATAGAATCTCACAGTGACAGCGGAGCTGTCAAAGCGGGCGCACTCAGAAGTATTGCTTCACCTCGCCGACGAGTGAATCAATGATCCACTCGGGGAGCCCAAGAATACTGCCGGCGCTCCCGAGAAAATAGAGGGCTCCATTGGGGGAGATGCCGATGCTCAAGGTGAAATATACCTGTTCGGGAACGGTTTCAGTTTCGAACCAATTGCCCACGTAGTTGATTTCGACGGCGCTGGCAATAGGCAGCTCAACAAGGGTCACGGGGTCAGTATAGGAGGACGAGGCGGGCAGGAATTGCAGGCGCACCTCGAAAGAGATTGTGCCACCGCCCCAATTGTCGGCACCGGAGGCCAAGATGCTTCCGACGCCGTCTTTGCCGCCCAACCCATTGAATCCTTGGAACTGGTAGTTTCCGGGGATATCGGCAATATTAACGTCGAACGGGTCGCCAGGGAGGAGATCATTGGAGCAGGCAGTGAGGCAATCGAAGCTGAGCGTCAGATTGGCGTTGAACACAGGCAGACCCAAGGGGCCGGTGGTGGTGCCTATAACGTGGGCGGCGAGGGCGAAATGGGTAACACCCAATCCTCGGAATCCGGAGAGATAAATAGGGTTGTTGAGGGCCTCACCGGGAGACAGGTCGGGCGGAATCGCAAAGGCGCTGGTCTGGCCGTGGTTGAGGTTAATCATTGAAGTGCAACCGGTTGTACAGCATGTCGAGGCTCATATCGCCCTTGACGATCTGGCTGTCGGCATCGGTCCAAATGGCAAGGTAGTACACTCCATCAACGCCACCGCTGGCGGAAGTGCCCCGGATGATGTCGGTATCAGCGGGCTCGGTGGACTGCCATGTGATGGGCCAAGGCTGGCCCTTGGCGGCTCCGGTCAGCATGTCGAAGGTCGCCTTCATGACGATGTTCCCAGCGCCGCTGGTGCCATCAATGAAGGGGGCGGAGCTGGCGTCGAGAGGTATGCCGTTAACCTCAGGGACATGGCGGAACTGACTGTCGGGGTCGCCAGTCCACGAGGAGGTATAGACGAAGCCGCTGGCGATGCTGTAGGTATCGTCGCCGTTGTCAGTGACCTCGAAGGGGTTGGAGCTGACGACGCCGTTGCGGCTCTTGAGCAGGATATGGCCGGGAGCGGGCGAGCTGATTTCCATGCTGGCATCGCAATCGAGCTCGAAGCCGCTGAAGAGGGCGGCGAGGACCTTGAAGAGATACTTGACATCAACGAAGCCGCTGGAGCCGAGCTTGGGCTTGAAGAGGCCTTTGAAGGGTTTGATGGACGCCATGGTAGGGAAGGTTTATCGGTTTATCGGTTTACCGGTTTACCGGTTTACCGGTTTATCGGTTCGACTGAGGGAGCCGTTCCCGGTTCAGGGTTCCCGGTTCCGGGTTGGGGAGGTAGCGAGCAGATCACGAAGGTGCTGGAGCCTGCGGTCATTGGCGGAGCGATTGATGATCAATTGGACGCGCGCGGCAGAGATCACGTTGAGAGTGAGATCAGGCATCGTGACGCGCCATTTGGCGGCGGTGCGCAGAAAATCAAGGAGAGCAAAGGGTGGCATGGGATTGATGGGATTTCGAACTGGGAACCGGGAACCCTGAACCGGGAACGTCACCCGACAGGGAGCGCGAGCTGCTGGTAGCTGTAGACTTCGCTGTGCTTCCAGATGGACTGGCCACGAATGAGCTGCTCGGCACTGGGGCGATAGACCCAGCCGTTGGGCCAGTATTCGCGGGCACCCGTAATGGCGAGGATGATCTGCCTGATGGCTGGCGTATCAGGCGGCGGCCGGCTGCATGGGACGCTGCCGGTGTCGGGAGGGCTGGTGGAGAAGGTGACGTCTGTGACGGTGATGCCAGTGACCTGCACTTCGCCTGGCCGTGGCGTGGTCCAGCCTGGCTGCAATGGCCAGGTGATATTGTCGCCGCTGATGGTGCGGCCGCTGCATTCAATGCTGCGGGTGCCGGGCTTGTTTTGGGCGATGCCCATGAGGCTGGCGCTGATGGTGTACCAGCCGGTGTAGTTGTCGAGCGGGACAGGGGTGGCCTCCATGCATGCCATGGCCATGCCGTACCCGCCGATGATCTGGCCTTGAACGAACCTGTTAGGGCTGTTGGTGATCATCTTGATGCTGACTCGATCCCAGTCGACGGCGCTGTAGGTGGGAGCAGGGCTGCCTTTGAGGTGCCTTTCGGCCTTGGGGCCAGCGATGCCTTCGACGGCGAGGATGATGTCCCACACGGGGCCGTCTTTTTTGCTGGCGATATTGATGATGTGGAGGCCGGCGTACTCAGGATCATCGACCATGGCACCTTTGACGAAGTGGTGGCGGTCGGCGCAACTGTACTTGAGGGTGCCAGTGTCGAGGGATTCGGCTTTTTCGTCGATGTCGGCGGCGAGAAAGAGGGGGACGGTGCCGTCGTTGCCGTGGATGATGAAGGTGGAAAGCATCGTTGGGGAAGTTTTTCGGTTTGCCGGTTTATCGGTTCACGGAGGGGAAGTTCCCGGTTCAGGGTTCCTGGTTCCCGGTTTGACTGAGGGATGGCGACCTTGTGGACTTGGTGGACGGAGTGGACAAAACTGGGAACTGGGAACCCTGAACCGGGAACGGCTTTTGGGGCTTATTCGGCGACTTCGAATTTTTCGACGCTGGCGGCGATTTTGCCGAGGAAATCAAGGATCTTGTCACCGTCCGACAGATCGACGGGGTCTTTGTTCTGGGCCTGGGCATTGGCGTTGTTTTGCTGGCTGAGCTGGCCCGCGGCGTGCTGCTGACGGGCGTAGAAGTCAGCCAGGCGGGAGCCCTGGCCGATGCCTGAGGGGCCGGTGTAGCCGTGGATCTTGCCGGGGTTGTCGATCTTGTCTTGCAGCAGGGCATGACGTTTGGCGATGCCCATGGCATCCTGGGGGCTGATGCCGAGCTGCTTGCCGATGGCGCGGGCGTCCTTCTGGAGCTTGATCTGCTTTTCGAGGGCGTCGGCACCCTTGTTGTTGTGGCGGGCGCGAAGTTCCATGACGGCCAGCTCCTCCTTGATGTCACCAGCGGCCTGGCCGCGCTCGCGGGCTTTCGTCGCGTTGACGGCGGCGCGGGCGGCCGTCACCTGCTGATTGGCGATGCTGAGCGACTGGGCGGCGGTCATCTTGAATTTCTCTTCGAGCTCCAGCGCGACACGCTTGGCGGCCAGCTTGTCCTGAAGGCGGTTGATCGCGGCTGTCTCAATTCCACCCGAGGCGACCTTTGCGGCGTCGATCTTGAGTTGGATCTGGAACTCTTCTCCGGCAGCGGCGAGCTTCTTTTCCTGATCCCGCTGCTGTTTGCCAATTTCGGCACCACGGACTTCAAGCTTGGTGATTTCTATGTCGGCCTTGAGCTGTGAGACAGTGTCTGGCTTGCCGTCTTCGCCGGTGGTGACGTTCTTCTTGATCTCCGCGATCTGGCGGGTGATGGCGATGAGCTTGCCGACATCGGGCAGGTTTTTGAAGCCGACTTCGAAGCGGGCAGCATTGAGCTCTTTGCTGAGGGCGATGCCCTTTTCAATTTCGCTGAAACTCCTTTTGATGCGGGCGAGGCCTTTGGCGTCGCTCTCTTCTTTTTCGAGGTTGAGGACATTGGCTTCGCGCTTGGCTTGATTGGCCTCTTCCTGGGCGACGGCTTCCTCTTGATGGCCGTCTGCGATCTTACGAAGGTTGACGGCAAAACTGCCTGATTGGGCCGCTGCGGCCCAGAAGTCGTGCATGGAACTGGCGGCATTAGCTGCGCCGGCCTTGAATGACTGCCATTCTTGTGACCAGGCTTCCTCAAACTTTTTAGCACCTTCAACGGCTTGCAAGCTGGCGAAATCTGTGTGTGCGATCTTTTCGAGTTCTTCCTTATTTTGCCGAAGAATAGGCAGCAAGCCCTCGGCTTTTTTGCTGAGGATATCAAACATGGAACCAACGCCACGGCCTGTGGCATCAGCTCTCTGTTGCGCGGCGGCGAGTTCGGCGATTTGCTGCTCTGGCTTGAGGGCTAGAAATTCGCGGACATTGATTCCAGCTTCTTTGAAATTGCCGGCGAGGACCACATCCTTGCCGCTGCCGGCGAGCTGGCGCTGAAGTTTGATGAGGCTGCTGCCAACCGTATCAACATCGCTGCCAGCAAGCTTTGCCATGTGGCTGAGGCGCTGGACGCTAGTGGTGTCGACATCGAGCTTTTTGGCCACGTCGGCGAAGTGCGCGAATTCTTCGATGGCACCTTTGATGCCTTCGATGCTGAAGGCACCGGCGGCGGCACCGATGAGTTCGCCCTTAAGCTGGCCGATATGATGGCGGAACTGGCCGATAGTACCCTCGCTATGGCCCATCATGTGCTGGCCAAGCCTGGCTGCCTTGGCATTCGCCACGAGCTCGTTTTGATCGGCCTTGATTTGGGCGATCTTGGCCTGCCACATGGCGAGGTTGACGTCGAATTCGGTGACTACTTTGGCCATTTAGAGAAGAGTGAAGTGTGAGATAGGAAGAGTGAAATGGCGCTCAGAGGCTGAGCTGCTTGTGCTGATAGGTTTCCCACTGGCGCTGCATGCTGTCGGACTGGCGGTCGATGGCGGATTGGATGCGGCGCTCCAGATCGGTGTTGGAGGCGTAGGAGACGGCGTTGGTGGCGACGATGCGCAGGCGGTCGGCGGTCATTTCAATGACGGCGACACCAGGCGCATCGTGCCGGGTGACCATGCTGGGCAGGCTAATGCCAAGCTTTGCAGCAATTTCCTTCCAGCCAGCGGTGAGGAAGTGGACGCGATCTTGTTGTCTGGCGATGAAGGCCTCCAGCTCACCGGGATTGGAGACGTACAACACGGGGCGTTTTTTGCTGCCCTTGACGCTGCCACGGGTGAACTGCTGATCGTGCATCTTGCCACCGTCAAACGGGCCGTAATAGCCGCCCACAGCGGCCTGGACGACGCGCTGCGCACCAGCCTGGTCGCCGTGGCTGTGCAGCTCCCAAAAGGCGCGGGCCTCGGTGGTGCCGTGGGCGGCGCGGATGGCATCGAAGGCGGCACTGGGAGCGCCATACAATTTGGCGATGTCGCCCGCGACCTTGGCACGGCCATGGTCATCGGCTTCCTTGGTGCCACCAGGCACGCCTTTGTGTCCTGGGGGCGTCTCCTCAATGACGATCTTGATGATGCCTTTGGCCTGCTCAGCGAGGACGGCGAGGCCATCACGCTTGCTGGTGGCAATGCGGTTGGCGAGATTGCCGTTGAAGGTATCCCAGTTCATTTTGATTTCCTCGCCGGGCATGGAGTTAGCGGGGTGTCAATGCGGGCGGGGGTTTATCGGTTCAGGGTTCCTGGTTCCCGGTTGACTGAGGGGAGGTGGACCTTGTGGACTTGGTGGACGGAGTGGACAAAATCGGGAAGCGGGATTGGGCGAAAAATTATTCGCCCAATCTGCTTTCACTCTTCCTATTTCACTTTTCACTCTTCCCTTGGGGCCGGTTGCGGGTGATGCGGTTGCGGATCTTCATGAACCATCGGCCCAGGGCTGAGGCATTGAGCTGAGGCCAGATCATCGCGGTGCCGTCCATGATGCGGGCGGCGTGGATCTGGGCCCAGCCCTGAGCGAGAGGCACCTGCCATTGAATCTCGTACCAGGTGTAGGCGGGTACAGCCCGTGACAGCAGCACTGTGTACACAGCGGCGGCCAGGGGCTGGGCTAGTTTCCCGAGCCGCGCGAAGTCCCTCCCTCAGGGCGAGGCACGGCGGTCGTGAGTGTGTTGTCGCGCAACACGGTGAAGGCGATGACGCCGGCGGCATTGGCGCGGTCACGCGGGATATGCTGCTGCGCCCACTCATTGGCGGCATCTATCACCAGGTCGGCCTGATGGCGGATCTTGCTCAATGCCTCGGGTGGCGCGGTGCAAATGAAGAGCAGCAGGATGGCGTCTAACAGATAAATGGGCTCATAGGTATCCGGCAACGGACGGAAGCCCAAAGGCAGGAAAGCGCGCACCACGTTGAACAGGCCTTCGCGACCGATGGTGAAGGGTTCCAGGACGATACCGTTCCACACGTAGGCGGTGTTGTAGGCCTTGACGCGGTCGGCATCGGTGATGGGGGCTGCGCCTGGCTCGGGTGCGCTGCCGGTGTCGCTAAGGAGCACGCGGGCGGCGATGTTGGTTTCAGGGAGGGCGGTGTCTTCGGATGAGTCTGGTGGCTTCATGGGATTGGGGTGGTAACGGAGTAAGAAGTGCTAAGTGCTAAGTGCGGCCGGCAGGCCCTATACCTTCTCAATGCCGGGATGCGTTTCGAGCATCCAGCAGGGCACAAGGCTTTGATGATTGCCCGTGGTGTCATCGCCACCAGGCAGCAGATCGAGAGGCATGAGCTGATAGTGATCCTCAACCCCGAGGCCACCAAGCACCACGGCCGTGACCTTCCACACACGGAAGCCTCGCAGAAGATGGTTTTCACGAAGGCGGATAATGTCGTGAGTGGTGTATCTCACCTCATTCTTAACCGGGGGCGGTACTGCTGTAGCGTGTGTTTTCATAGGATTGGGCGAATGGACAAAACTGGGAACCGGGAACGCTGAACCGGGAACTTCAGGCCGCCGGCAGGCGGAAGTGGGCTTGGACGTTGTCGAGCACCTTGTCGGTGGCCCACTCGCTGATGATGGCGAAGCGGCTGGTGTGCTCGGCGTGCGAGACGACCAGGCTGCGGCGGCGCTGGACGGCCTTGATCTCGGTAAGGAGCTGGGCATGCACATGGCCCGCGTTGTAAGCCGGCAGGACGGGATGCAGGGGCTGCGTGGCTTCGATGAGCAAGTCACGCTTGCCAGGGAAGCGGGCCACGAGCGGGGCGATGTCGGGAGTCTGCCACAGGCCTTCGGCATCCTTGATGGGGTGGCCATACTGGGGCAGGCGGAAGGTCTTGTAGTGGCCAGTGCCAATGACATCGAGGCAAGGGAAGCCGATGACACTGAGCGCGCATGCGAGGCGCAAGTCATCGGTTTCAGCGACGGGCCAGGCGCGCAGGGCGGCATCCTCTTCGCCGGCGACATGAATGGTGCAGCGGTCGCCTGCAATGGTCTTCAGCCGGTAGCGGGTGCCTTGGTGAATCCACTGCATGATTCGGTCATAAGCATTGCACGCCCTGAGACCAATGAGGAAGGGATGCATGGGGCTCTCGACGGTGAGCTTGCCTTGCTTCCACGGGTTGATGATGCTCTTGAGGCTCATCCCTGGATTGAAGGCATTGGTGGGGCCAAAGCTGATCTGCAACCTGCTGTTGCCAGTGAGATTGTCGTCGATGCATTGTTCGACGATCTCAATCTTGATGATGGGAAAGCCGAGCGCGTTGAGCGCGGCGGCTTCCTTGGTGTTGGGCGTAACCCAGGCGGCTTGATCGGACATGATACGGATAGGATGGGGAAGTTCTCTGTTCAGGGTTCCTGGTTCCCGGTTGTCCCTGAACTGGGAACCGGGAACCTTGAACCGGGAACGTGTTAGCTCGTGGCGGAGCTGTAGGTGGTGATGCCGGGCCAGAACTCACAAGGGATGGTGATTTTGTCCTCAGCCGTATCGCTCTTCTTGGTCTTCACATCCTTGACGATGACCTGCACGCTGGAGGGCAGCACAAAGCCGTTGATGGTGGAGGAGGCGGGGATGTTGGCGAAGATGTTCGCGGTGCCAGGATGGACGATGGCGAGGCCAACGAGCGCGCCGGCGGTGCGAATGGGCTCGCCGGTGAAGGTGAAGGCAAGCATGGGGTTTTCACCACGGATGCTGGCGACCATGCGTGTGCCGCCGTCTTTCTTTTCGACGTATGTGCGCTTGGCCTCGATGTCCATTTCGCTGATTTTCAGCCCGGTTTCATCGACCACTTCGTCGGCTGGATAGACGCCTTGAACGAGAAGAGAGGTAAGAGCCATGGCAGAGGAAAGTTGAGAGTTGAAAGCTGATAGTTGATAGCAAGAAATGGATTGGCTCGGACAAGGGATGAAGGGGTGTCAAACCGGACTCGGAATGCGGATGAAGAACTTGATGCTGAAGGGTATCAGGCCGGTGCTGTTCTGGCGGTCGATGCTGTCGGTGCCGACGATGCCGCACACGGGGCTGCGACCGAGGTCCCAACCGGTCACGAGGGCGAGCGTATCAGGGTCTTCGCTGGTGGTGAGACTGGCGATGTAGGCGTAGAGCTGGGTCTTCGAACGAAGCCAGAGCTCAATAGCCGCCATGTCCTCCGCGTAGCCTTCGCGCGGCGTGGGTGTGCCTGCGGGCAGCAGCTTGTAGTTCAGGGCGATGACCACGGTGACCGTGCGGGTGTCGCGGCCCGCGGGATCAAGGGAGCCAGCGACGACCAGGCAGGGGAAGGTCTTGTTGTCGTTGCTGTACACGGTGACACGCGGCATGACATCGAGCGGCGGAAGAGCAGGCAGGGCGAGGGTGCTATCGGTGGCGGCAACGCCTGCCAGAGCGGCCGTGCTGCTCAGGTAGCCAATGATGATCTTGGCGAGGGCGAGATCGACTGTGAGGGGGGCGCTCATTTCGGATTGCGGATTTCGGATTGCCGGAGGGCGGCGGCGGAGAATAGCGAGGCAGGTTCCCGATCTGTTCGCGCTCGATCCTGAAGAATCGGAAGCCTACCCATTCTCCTGAACGAATCCTTTTTTTGGCAGTAGGCCAGAAGAGTCTTCATCGACCGCTTTCTATGAATGGCATCAACCCAGTGGGAGTGGCCTAGCCTTTCATCATAGATAAAGGCCTGGACCTGCGGAAGAGAGTTGGAGGGCGGGATCATGGGATAGGAAGTGCTAAGATCGGAGATGGGACGAATAGGACGAATGGGACTTATCCGGGGGCAATAGCCTCTTCGAAGCTGGTCGTGACGAAGTGGGGTGCCAAGCCTCCCATCATGCTGAGGAAGATGGGGCCACCGGCTTTGATGATGGCAAGCTCCTCAGGAGTGGGCAGCCAGGCGACGACCACTATTTTAGAGCCTTCAACGCTGCCGCGCTTCACCTCGCCTACATAGGCAGGAATGGTCGCGCACTGGCTTTCGTCCAGATCGGAAGGCGGCCCAAAGGCGGCATTACATTGAGGGAACAGGACGGGAGTCATGGGGATGGGCTTTGGCTAAATAATCCGCCGACACCTGAGCACCCAGGCTACTGAGGCGGGCTCATCGCCCTCGTAGCTCTGGAACTCGAAGTCGTGGCCCTGCCAGGTGACGAGGGTGTTGGCGGGCGGAGGATTGGCGAGGAGCGTCTTGAGGATGTCCGCGCGCAGATCCTGGACCTGGAGCCAGCCGCCGCCATTCGGGGACTGCGCGGCCTGGGCGCGACCGCTGGCGACGGTGGCGATGTAGGTGGTGCCGGCAATGGTGACGACGTCGCCACGGATCGTCTGGCGAAAGGCGTTGCCTAGCTTGCGGATGGCGGTGAGAGCGGACACGGAAGAGTGAAGAGTGAGATAGGAAGAGTGAAATCAGACGGGGAGGCCCAGGAGCCTGCGTAGCAGCTTGCACTCCCAGGCTGCGCCATTCATGGCGCGATGAGGCTTGGGCTCTTCAGCGATCTCGTAGGCCTCACAGATGAGCCGTGACTTGATGCCTTCGGCGGGGATTGCGATGCCACGCTTGACGAGGTCTGCCACCGCGAGCGAATGCACATCGACGGTACGGAAACTGAAGGGGTCTTTGCTGGCTTCGTGGCGGTCGCTAGCGGCGGCCAGGCATGCATTCTTGAAGATATGCTGGTCGAAACTGGGATTCATGCCAGCAAGGAGGGCGGGGCGTCCGGCGAGCCATGTGAGAAGGCTTTCGACGGCCTCTGCTTCAGTGGGATAGGACTCATCAAGCTGCCAGTCGCAGCCGTTGATTTCGAAAGCCCTGGGCTGCCAGTAACTCTTCGGGCGGGGGCGGCATTTGATTTCGAAGCCGATGCTGCCATTGCCGGCAAGGGAGGGATCGAGCCAGAGCGCGGCAATTTCAACGATACCGGCCTTTTCGCGGTCATCGGAGGTGGTTTCAATATCGAAGACAAGGATTGGGGGGATGGACATGTCTGGTGCGGGATGTCAAAGCCCCGGAGATAGGTCGTATAGGTCCCATAGGACCTATGTGGGAGGCGTTGACGCTCCCCCTTCGCGCTCCGAGCTTCGGAGGACACGCTGGACGCAAAACACCCCTTGCCGGACAACCTACGGCAAGGGGTGCTGGGTGGCTCGTGAGGGCCTGCCCTGGCTTCGTGGCGGAACGAAGATGGTTAGTTGATGGCGAGGACGGCCATGGTGGACACGATGGCGGTGTTGTCGCCACCAGCGGTGAGGACGGATGATTCCAAGCGCACGTAACGGCGAGTGGAGCTGGGGAGGCGCACACGCTTCAGGAGAACGGCAGCGCCGACACCACCAGCACCAGTGGTGACGATAGCGGCGGGACCGCCGACGATGGCGGCAAAGGTGACGTTATCGGCGCTGTCGGTGAGGACATCGCTGATGGTCTTGGCATCCACAAGGCTGGGGGTGGCCGGGCGGCTGATCTCGACTTCAACCTCGTCGCCGGTGGGGCCGAGATTGACGGTGCCGAAGTCGACGCTGGGGGTGACAGCGGTGGCACCGGCGGCGGGCAGGGCGATGGTCTTGACGAGACTGAGGTCGCGAAGACGGCGCTGGGTGTTGGCAGTGGCTTGGCTCATGGTAGTGGAGTGGAGGGTTGAGAGCGGGTGCGGGGTCGGACCTCGCGGGTCTCATTCAGGGTGAAGCTTATTCGTTGGGGGCGGCGGCGATTTCGATGGCATCGTTGTCGGGGATGCAGTCGGTTTCGATGATGGGGATGCCATTGATCTCGGTAGGACGAGGAGCAATGAGGCCCTGGTTTTTGGGCGAGCCGGCGGCGCTGCCGAAGAGGGTGACAGTGCGGGTGTTCTGGAGCTGGGTGCAGCTCCGGCGGCTCATGAGGATGGCATCAGGTGCCCAGCCGACAGGGAAGTTGGCAAGAACGGTGTTGGCGAGCAGGTCGGTCATGCCTTTGCCAGCGTCGGCAGTGAGATTGGTAATGCGGCGCACGGCGTGGGGGCTGGCGATCTGAAGGCCGGCCATGCCTTCGAGGTCACTGACGTACACCTTGATTTTCTTGGTGGCATCGGTCGGGTCAATGATGGACTCGATGCGGAAGTCAGGCAGGGTGAATACTGAGCCTGTGCCGAATTCGAGCTGCACAGCAGTGGGGCCGAATTTGACGAAGTACACACTGGAGCCGGTGGTGGCAGTGGTGCCAAGGGCATCGGTGGTAATGTTGTACGTCTTGCCGGTGGCGGCATCGGTGTAGGTACCGCCCCACTGGGTGAAGTTCTTGAGGCCAGGGAAGCCTTTGCCATTGAGACCACGACCGCCATAGATCTGCTGCCCGATGGCAATCATGGCGGCGAGAGCGATGCCCGAGGACTCGAAGAGCTGATAGCCGGCGGCACCACCCCTTTTCCAGTTGTCCGCAAGGCGCGTGGGGACTTCGATGCGACCCCCGACAGGGAAGGTCTCGAAGCGCTCCAAACGGGTCTTGGAATTGGAGGGGGCAAAGCCACCGCCCATATCCGTGAAGCCAGCCGTGGGAAGGGCGTAGCGGATGAGCGTCTCGTAGCTGAGTTCACCCGCTCCGAGCTGCTCGGAGGGGAAAATCTTCAGCTCAGGGACGGCATTGATGTTCTCCTCAATAACCTGGCGCTCAACATCGCCGCAGTTGGCGCGGGCGAGATCAAGCATGGTGAGGCCGATGAGGGCACCAGCGGCGAGGGCACCGGTGCCGAAGAGGGAAGAGTGAGAGGCGAAGAGTGCAATGGGATCGAAGCCAGCCGGGGAGAACTGGGTGACCAGAAGGGCGGCGACGAAGGCGAAGAGAGCGAGGGCGAAGAGGCGTTTCATGAGGGGAAGAAGGGGAACGATTTCGGATTGCGGATTGCGGATTGGCGAACCGGGTTTAGCCGACGAGGGTTTTGTTTTTGGCGGTGAGCCTTTCGAGAGCTTTGGCCCTGGGGTCTTCTTTGCTGTCACCGCCGCCGTCAGCACCTTCAATGGCTTTGCCGGAATGGGTGGCACCGAGGACGCCAGCCTTGAGGAGGGCTTCGAGGGTTTCGATGCGGGCGATCAGGACGGCGGGGTCTTTGGCCTTGGCATCCGCTTCAGCCTTGAGCTTGTCGGCGGCGGCCTTGGCATCGGTGACGACCTTGGCTTCAGCTTCCATCTTGTCGATACGGGACTGAAGATCGGTGATGATCTTGGCATCTGCCTCTGCCTTGTCGGCAAGGGCCTTGTCGGCGATCACCTTGTCAGCGGCGATCTTGTCTTCGGCGGCCTTCTTGTCGGCAGCGGCTTTGATTTCTTCAGGGGTCATGGTGGCGTGAGGTGGAGTGGGTGGCTTGGATTCAGGATTCGTAGGGATGTCAAAGAGGGCGCTGGGCAGGACAGTGAAATGCCTGGCCCACGCCATGGTGAAGGCCTTGGCCTTAGTGCCTTTGGTGACGCTGTCGGCGAAGCCGGCATCGACGGCGTCTTGACCGAACAACCAGGTGCCCATGTCCGCCTTCATCATGTCGCGGATCTGGGTGTCGCTCTTGCCGGTGCGGCCGGTATAGAGTGAGACGATGCGATCCTCGTACTGGCGCATGCGCTTGGCGGCGGCATCCATGTCATCGGGGTTGCCCATGGCACCGCCAGAGACGCGATGGATCATGACGCGACCGTTCTCGGCGATGGTGATTGTCTTGGCGGCAAGCATCACCACGCTGGCCATGCTGGCGGCCATGCCGATGACGTTGGCGGTGATCTCCAGGCCGCTCGCGATCAAGGCATCATGCATGGTAAAGCCCTGGTCACAGGAGCCGCCTGGGCAGTCGATGTTGAGCTTGAGCTTCTTGGCAACGCCTTTGGCAAGGCTCAATTGCGCAACGAACTGCTTGGCGGAAACGCCATACGCGCCGATTTCGTCCATGAGGTCGATTTCGAGGGTGTCTGGGGCTTTGTTGGTGATCGTGAACCAGGTCTGCTTCGGCATGGACGATGCCGGGTGTCAAAGGCGGCCAGGGACCGTTTCAGGTGCAGGGTTCCCGGTTCCCAGTTCGCCGGCGCGGCCTGGCGCGGGGGAGATTGCGGGTAAACTGATTGAAGCGCTGCTGGCGAGCCTTGGGTGAATCCCGCTCTTTCCAGGGCTCGGGATTCAGGTAGGGCTGGTTGGAGGCATCACAAGAGAATTCCAGCCACTCAATCGGGCTAGGAGGCGGCGCGGGCGGTGGCTGTGGCTCAGAGTATACCAAGCGGAGACCAGGCGTGGTCATCTCCATGCAGGCGATGACACGCGCGGCGAGAATCAAACCAGCACCTGGCCCTATGATACAGAGACGATGATTCATGGATTGGGGTTTTGCTTTGGACGAATAATTTTTCGTCCAATCACTGGGTGAGCAGCGCGCGGAGCTGGTCGATGAGGTGACCGGCGGCGGTTTCATCTTTGCTGCCGCTGTCGGCGGGGCTGGGGCTGCCCTGCATGGCATTCGCGCCAAACAACCGACGCCAAAAATGCTCTGCCGGGAGCTTGAGGACATTGACCCAGCGGTCGAGGTTCTCGGCGATCTCCTCGTCGCACTGGACGGGCATCTCAGTGGGGTCTTCGCCGTTTTCCACCCACCACTCTTCGTCGGTCATCTTGCCCGCCTGCATGAGCTTGAGCAGCAGGTTGCCATCGCGAGCCTTGTCGACGGTGATGTTCTTGGGGCCGCGCCAGGTGACAGTGTTCCAGCCGACCAGACCGGCGGGCGGAGCAAGCGGTTCCACGAGCGGGAAGGCCTGGGGATAGAGATAGGCGAGAATGCCAGTGCCGATCACATCCTCCCAGTCTGGCTGGCACATGTCGTTGATCATCATGCGCTGGACACGCTCAGAGAAACGACCGCCCATCTCAAGGGTGGCACGAACGGAGGCGCCGCCCTGGCCAGCCCAGCCGAGCGCAAGCTGGACGGGCATGCCAAAACCGGCCGCCACACCATTGAAGATGTAGTTTGCCAGCTCGATGACATTGACGACCTGGCGGCCCTGGCCAAACCAGTTCAAATTCTCCCCGGCCTTGAACAGGGGGACCATGGAGCCGTTCAAATTAAGGTATGTGACACCGTCTTTGGACTTCTTCGGGGCTGAGCCGCCGCCTTCGCCGGGCCTCAATGCCATGGCGGCAAGCATGCCATCCATGCCGCCAGGAGGCGCACCGGTGGGCGTGGTGATGCTGGCGATGAGGGCGGCATTCAACTTGTGCGCGATGAGCTCAAAGACTTTGATGTCCATGGCATCAATCATGTCGTTCATGCCGCAGTAACCCCAGGGCAGGCCACGGTTGCGGGTGGCCCGGCGCTTCTCGTACACATGCAGCATCTGGGCGGCAGGAATCTCCTGGAAGGTCATGACGCTGTTAGCGAGAGGCGCGGTGCCCTGCAACTGCCGCAAGAGAACGCGGTAGATGAGCGGCTTCATGGCGGGATCGAGCAGGATGCCATCGACCCAGTTGAATGCGAGGTTGTTGGTGCTGGGGCCGTAGCCGCCGACCAGGCCGTTGCCGATCTGCTCGGTGCTAAACATCTGCCTCTGCCGCCTGCCTGTGCCATCCGAGCACTTGTAGGGGAATATCTCGCCATCGACCATCACCTGCTCGCACACGAGGGCCTGCAAGCCGCCGTAATCGAGCTTGCCAGCGACATCCATGCCCTTGCCCTGGGTGGCACGCTTCCAATAGGCGAGCGCGTTGCGGTTGTAGGTCTTGTCGTCACTCTTCGGCATGGGCTTCAACCCCCAGCCAATGCTGGAATCCACAGCGGCAGTGACGATGGCGCGGTAGAAGGGCAGATTGTCGAACAGGGAGCGCGACTTCTTGACGACCTCACGCCTGGCACCGGGAGTGAGGTCGCGATGGGAGTCAATATTGCGGCCGGCAGTGGAGGTGCGGACACCGGAATCATTGGCGGCATCGAGTGTGGTACCACCACTGGCGTAGGACTGGCCAGGGTGGCGACCTTCGTCCCACGAAGACTGCGGCGATGGGAGAAGGGAGACGGAAGGGGGGCGTAAAGCTGCTTCGGCTCGCGCCCAGGTGTCACGGATGGCCATGGTGTATTAGTGCGGGATGTTGCCAAACTGGATGGTGAGCCAGCCGGGGGCGCGCGGATTGAAGGTGCAGTCCTGCTCGTGTTTGAGATCGCGAATGAGCCATTCGAGGGCTTCGGATCGTTCCAGGGCGGTGCTGCCACGGAAAACAAGACCGGTGGAACCACCCTCGAAGTTGTCTTGATTGACCTGGGAGTCGCCAGTGTCTTCCGTGGTGGCGTGGCCCAAGAAGAAGGGCATCAGATAGGTGATCTGATCGGACGGCTGCAAGCCCTTGGTGCCATCGGTGACGAGGGCGTTCTGCTCGGAGAGCAGGCGGTAGATGCGCTTGAGGGTCTGGATGTCGGCCATTGGCTCCCGCCGGTGTCAAACACCGGCACTGGAGAGCCTGGGGCGGATCACAGGGCGCGCCAGGACGGGCGAGGATGGCGCACAGGAGGCGCTACGGGCGGCGGCGTGATCCAGTACACGTAAGCCGCGCGCAAGACGAGGGCGATGAGGATGAGGTGCCCCAGGCGCATTTTAGAGCTGTTGAACGGAGGCTTCCGCGCGGGCGTTGGTAAGCCTCACGAGCTCATCGTAATCATGTTCCATCGCCTGGCGTTCAAGCTCCGAGGCCTCGGCATGAAGAAGGGTTTGAATCAATTCCTCGTATGTGAAAGCACCCGCCACACAGTCGAGACCGGCTTTGCGCTTCTCGTTCCAGAGAAAGTGGAGCGCGGCGCGGATCTTATCGAGGCTGTGATCGGTGTTGGGTGTGCCAAACAACGCGCGGTTGGATTCATCAATGTCCTTCATTTGTCGTGCCCTCGGTTTTGGGTGCTTCTTTGGCCTTGGCCCAGCGCTTGTTGACGGCAGCGCGCATGGTCTCGGAGTCGCGGGCCTTGGCTTTGCCGGTGCCTGCCTTGCCGCCTTTACTGCCGATCTGCTGGAGGTACTTCTTCACTGGGTCCGATGTCGAGCTGGGCTTCTTCTTGGGAGGCATCGGCGACGGTAACGAGACACAACGGGTTGTATAGATCGGACTTAAGGCCAAGATCGCGGGCGAATTCCTGGACTTTGAGGAGCTTTTCTTGCGGTGTCATAGGGCATTGATACACAAGCGGCTTGGCTATAGCAAGCCCTGATCACGGAGGCGCTTGAGGGCCGTGAGCATGGGCTTGGCCTTGAGAAAGGCCACAAGGTTCATCTTCATCATGTCGCCCCAGTCGTTCTTGCCCTTGGGCTCGCCCCACACCATGTGGTACTCGTGGTTGCGGATGATGGGGATGCGGCGCTCCTGGCACAGCTCCTGGAGGAAGCTGGGATCAACGCCTTCGTACAAATGCAGCAGCGGGGCCACGGTGGGCTCGCCTTTGTGGCGCTTCACAATGAGCTGCGCGCGCTGTTCGATGGCTTCCTCATAGAGCAGCGTCTTGAAGGCGTCGTCCTTGAAGACGATGACAGGCACGGGACGCTGATCGGCGGTGTAGAAGGTCTCTTCCTTCATCATGTCGGCACCTGCTGACGCGGCCCCACGGCATGGATAGAAGCGCATGAAGGACTGCCCTCCGAGCTCGAACTGGGTGGAGAGACAAAACGCGCGGATGGTGAAGGTGTTGTAGCCCTCATCAATACAGCCAGTCATGACGACGGGGTTGGTGCGGCGCTCAACCGGGATGTCTCCCCAGTCATCAACCATCACGGGTGTGTCCGCGTAGGCGACCACGTCGCGCTCGCTGATGGTCTGCTGGTAATCAATGAGCCAGCCTTCATTGCGCTCCAGTGACCAGGCGACACGGCCAGCCTTGTAGACATCGGCCTGGCGGTCGCTCGCGAGGGTGATGATGTCGGGGTAAAACGGGCAATGGCCGGCCTTGTAGCTGCCAATCATGGCGGTGAGGTGCTGTTCTTCGACCTGGACGGCCTTGCGACGCACAGGCAGGCCGAAATGGGAGCGGCGCATGTTGTCGAGCTTGTCGGAGTCGCCCTGGGCTTCGAGCCATTTGACCGCCAGAACGCCCCACGCGACCGTTGGGAAGGTGCTGTAGAGGTCGGAGACGTGGACGCTGGCACGGCGTGGCTTGGGCTTGTGCTTGTCCTGCCCCATGTTCGTCCTGCGCCACTCGCGATGGCGGATCATTTCGGGCTTGTGATGCTCGTAAATAGGCTGTTTGCAGGCCTCGCATTCGAGGAAGGTCTCGCGCAAGACGCGCTCGTGATCCCAGGCACCATCGGTCTTGCAGTGCTCGAAGCGCATGTGCTCCCAAGTGATGGTCTGCATGTGGCCGCAGCCCTCATGCGGACAGGGCACAAAGCAATGATGCCGCGTGCCTGTTAGATAATTCTGATTGATGAAGCTGTCCCACTGGTCAGGCTTGCTGAGGGCCATGAAGAAGCTGTCGGTGAAGACGCGCTTCAATCGGTCGGCGATGAGGAGGGCGGGATGTGACTCGGTGCGCGCCTCGGACATCTTGAAGGTGTCGGTCTCGTCGACGATGGCGAGGCCCACGGACTTGTTGGCATTGGCTCCGACGCTGCCAGCGCCACCCAGATAGATGGTCTGGTGCTTGAGCGACATGGTGAGGTTCGTCATGTCATCCTTGTCGGCGGTGATGTTGGCCGCGGCGGCGAGACAGGCCTCCAGCATGGGCTGGAGGCGCTCGGTGCTGATGCGGCGCACCTCCGGGACGCTGTCGATGGCGTAGATGATGTTGCGCTGGTAGTGCGCGACGTAGAAGCAGATGAGGATGAGGGCCGCGAGGGTGAAGCCGCTCTGGCTGGACTTCATGACGAAGAGCTCATCGAACTCGGGATCGAGAAAGAAGTCGAAGACGATCAGCGGCAGCGGATTGAGCTCGGGATCGTACTGGCCGGAGAACTCGGCGCTCTCTTTGGTGCTCAACCGGATCTGTTCGCGCGCCCAATCCTGGATGAGGCCCTTGAAACGGGCTCTAAAGGCGTCGCTGAAGAGGTCGTCGAACTCGTCATCGAGGCTCATGAGGCCGTTGGCGAGGGCGATGATCTCGGGGCTGGGCTTGAATTGGGCGCTCATGATGACAGTGTGAGACGCTCTTTGAACTGCCAGGCGTCCTGTTTGAGCTGGGTGAAGAGGCCATCGAGCTCATCATTCATGCTGGCGATGAGACTGCGGATAGTCTCAGGGGGCAGCGCGAGCTTGGACGCGGCGCGCAGAGGGATGGAGCGCACGCCCTGATGCAGCGAGGCCAGGCGCACGCCAAACTTCTGCATCATGATGCGGCGAGGCACCATGTCGCCCTGCTTGGAGAGGAGATCATGCTCGTCGTTCTTGGCCTTGCGGTACTCGCTGAGGGCGGCGTTGACTGAGGTCTCGCATTGCTTGATGCGGCCGGTTTCATCAGGGGTCTCGCGGGCCTTGCGAAGCTGCGCCTGGCTGTACTGCAGATTCTCTGCGGCGATGGCGACGGCGAGGCCGTAGCCGAAGTCTTCGACGATGGGCACGGGAGCCCACGGCGTGGCTGCGGGCGGTGGCGCTGAGGTTTGACCAGGCGCGGTGGCTGGAGAGGCACCTGGGGCGGCCTGAGCGGGGCCAGTGAAGCGCAGGAGGAAGTCAGGGACCTTGCGTTGCTTGACGCGGGCGTACCACGCGGCCATCTGGGACGGTGTATCAAGGGGCGGCCAGACGGGCTCTCCCGGCTGTTGGCGGCCATCACGCACCCAGTTCTTTACTGACTTGGCAGTGACCCCATAAATCTCCCCGTAGCGCTCCATGGTCTGCGGGTAGTGGTTGCTCGTGGCCCCTGGTGAGGCGCGGGCGACGGGCAGATGGGCGGTGATCTCGGCACGTTCCTCTTTGCTGAGACGGGAGCCTTTGGACCATCGGATAAGCAGGGCTCCAACGCGGGACTTGGCCAGCTCCTCGCTGCCGAGGGTGTGGGCGGCGTGCGCGGCGATGCCATCGCGCTGGGCCGGGCTCAGAGTGCCGCCGTCGCTGACTTTCTTGACGACGTTGCGGTCGTCGGCCGCAAGGATCTTCTCTGCCAGATCTGGACTGATGGCGGCCATGCTAGTGGGCGAGTGAGGTTAGCCAGGCGCGGTGCCACGCGGCGAGTTCGGGGTCGTTGAAAATCACGAGCTGCTCGGTGTTGTCGGAGCTCCTGAGGTTCGCGCTGCCTTCGAAGACGAAGTGATCGCCGGCGGGCGTCTCGATGCAGATGATCTTGGCATGGCACCGGCGCACCAGGATGGTGGCGATGCCATCGAGCGTGGCTGCGACCTCGCGCCAGGTGGTCGTCTTGTCGACCTGGGCGAAGTAATGGCTGCAAATGATTGTTATGCCGCCGATTTGATCGCAGGCGCGAAGCCTGGCGAGGGTCTGGGCATTGGCGGTGCTGAGACCGAGGGTGGCAATGAGGAGGTCGGCACAACGCCCGCGATCCGCGATGATGGCGGGGATGATATCGCACAAAACGAAGTCGCCACGAAGGGCGCAGTGTGTGTGGGAGCCAGGCGCGGGCAGATGATCGAGGATGATCTTCGCGTTGTCGGGCGAGATGAGCCTGCGGATGCCACGGCGCGAGGTGCGGTCCTGCGCGGCCACCTTGTGGAAGCGCGAGACGGAAAGCGCGAACGCGGGACCGGCATCGGAGCGGTCCAGTCGCTCGATTTCGGCCCCCAGGTCGGTGTTGAGCTGGATGTCAGATAGATCCATGCAGCCTGGTGATGCTCAGGCCGTAGGCGGCCATTCTCTCAAGGATTACAGCGCAGTACTTGGGATCGAGTTCGGTGGCCACGCAGATCCGGCCGGTCTGCTGGCAGGCGGCGAGTGTGGTGCCGCTGCCACCGAACAGTTCCAGCACGGTGTCGCCCTTGCGTGAGGAGCTCCATACCTGCCTGGCCACGAGCGGCAGCGGTTTGATGGTGGGATGCAGGCCGTTGCCGGCGCTGCGAGCGATCCGTACCACGGTGGAGTCGCGGTCGTTGCGCATTTCGTTGATGATGGCCATCAGCTCGGGCTTGGAAAGCTTGCGCAGATCGCGCTCGTCGTCGATCACAGTGGACTGGCTGAAGCCGCCCTGCCAGTAGTGCGCCGCGCCTGGCTTCCACCCGCAGAGAATGGGCTCGTGTTGCCACTGGTAGTCTTGACGGCCAAGCGTCCAGGCGCTCTTGACCCAGATGAGACACTGTTTCACATCGAGACCGGCGTCACGTGCTGCCTGGCGAGTCTCAATGCTATAGATCTCGGCATGGGCGATGTAGAAGGCCCCGCCTGGCTTCAAGAACCGCGCGCCAGCAGCGATCCACTGGCGCAGCATGGCCGCGTACTTGGCGGGCGACATGTTGTCGTTAAGGATGCCCTGGGGGACGATGTGGGAACCCTGGCCACGGTCGCTCTGGACGTCGTTGCGGTGCTGAACGAGGGACTGGTAGTCAACATTGTAGGGCGGATCGGTCCACATGAGGTCCGCCAGGCTGTCGCCCAGCAGCATGCGCCAGTGTTCAGGCACTTCGCAGGCTCCGCAGAGGAGCCGATGGTCGCCAATCTGGTACAGATCGCCGGGCTCTACCTTCCATTTGAGCTGGAGTTCATCGGCCTTGGAGAGCAGTTCGACGGCTTGATCGGTGTCATCAGTGACCTCTGGAGCCTCCAGGAGTGCCATCATGGCCTTCTCATCAAGGCCTGCGAGGGCGGAATCGACGCCAGCAGCGTCCAATGAGCGTGCCAGCGCAGCCAATATCTCGTCTTCGAACTCTCCGAGCAGGGTGTTCGCTGCGACCAGGCGTGCGAGGTGCAGCTCTTCAGTGTAGTCGACGACCACGACGTCGGCCTCGGTGTACCCCATGGCGCACATCACCTTGAGCCGCAGATGGCCGGAGACGAGCATGCCGTTGCGGCTATTCACGACCAAGGGGTCGAAGTAGTCGTTGTCGAGCGAGCGTTCGAGGATCAGCCACGCGGCGGAACCTGGCTTCGGGTGCTTGCGCGGGTTGCGCGGATGGGGTTTCAGCTCAGCGAGCTGGTAACGCTGGACGTTGAGGGCGGCAATGCGTGGGGGAATCACAAACAGCCGCGCGGTGTCAAAGCAGGGAACTTAACTTTTTGAACGGCTCGCGCAAATGTTGGGCGGGGGACGTAACACCCGAATGGGTGCCCCTGGGGGCTAAAAGATTCCTTATGCCGGGGGTGGGCGTTGCGGTGGTGTAACGCATTTTCAAGAGCGTTCCCCGTTGGGGCCTTTTTGGAGTCAATGCAGCACTATAGCCTAAAACCATCAATACCATCTACCACCCCCTACTATCCTTGATAAATCAAGGGCTCCAGCTCCGCAGAGGTTTGAATTCTCTGCCGGTGGTAGTAGAGGGTTGATTGATTCGCAGCCCAGGACTGCGCAGTTTCGTTCCCTTTCGGTAGGAGGTCTGCGGAGGTCGGGACGTCGGTACTCAGGAGGTAATCCTTTTTGGGGGAGCGGGGGAAACTGAGCCCCGAGCCTTATCGTGGCCGCTGTGCGGCGGTGCTCCGCGCCGGCAGTGTAGGGCTCAGGCTGCGGTGGTATGCGAGGGTGCGGCCGTTCGTGGATGCAGCGCCGTGGCCACCCCTTATCGTGCCGCTATCGCGGCCAGGCTCCGCCCTGGTACGGTTGGGCTCAGGCTTCAGTGGTAGGCCGTGCCGCGCTCGCTGCGCAGATCCAGCGTGGCGGCCGCCGGCACAGATCCCCTACTCCACGCGCGCCAGCTCCACGTTCATGCCGCGCGTTGTCGTGCGGTCGCCAAACCTGTAGAGGAAGCCGTCGTCACCCTTGATGTCGAGACCCAGCATGCGCTTACGGAAGAGCTTGGCGAAGCCGGAGTTGATCCGGCCGTCAGTCCACCTGGCCGCCTGCTCTTCTTTCTCCGCATCGTTGGGTGAAGAATTTTTCAACTCACCGTCATCATCGCGCCCAGGCACCAGGTCCCACTCGTGACGCTTGTCCTTTTTGAGCGCCTCCAGAACCTCCGCAGTGGTGCCCAGGATGTCTTCGAACAGCATGTGACGCCGTGCCGCTGACACCAGGTCTTTCATGCCCAGGCTCGCGGTCGTCTTGCCCTTGCTCGTGATGTTCTCAGTGATCAATGCCTTGATCAGGATCATTGCGTCGCGAGTCACCCGGTCGCCAGAGTCAGGCGCGTCAAATTCGGCCAGGCAGTCACCGAAGCCCATGCTCTGCACCACGCCGGCGACGATGCGCGACCAGGCGTCGAAGCCATCGAGCAGCTTGCCCTTGGGCCCAGGCCGGCCAGTCTCGTTCCAGGCACGCAGCAGCGCCCACATCGAGGCCAGCATCATGCTGCGGTTGCCCTCATCGAGCAGCCATTCGTTCGTCAGCATCACTGTGTCTGCCGGCAGTTCGCGGTGCTTCGCCTGCTGCCGCATGAACAGGTCCACCACGACAAAGCGGCGCATCAAGTCAGGACTGACTTCCACCCGGTTGCCCGAGATCATCGTCAGCGCATACAGCGCCCCGCTGAACATCTTGTTGCCTCCCATCTTACGACACTTCCACAGCGTGGCCGTGATCCATGCCTCCAGCGTTGGACTCGACAAAAACGCAGGCTTGCCTTTCGGTCCCTTCACGTTGTCGAGGAAGATGTACGGCGCGAAGATCTGCGCGAGGGAATCGAGCTCCTTGTCCAACTCATCCTTGTCGGGATTGTATTTCGAAGGTCCCACGTCGCCCCACACGGGCACCAGCGCCAGCTTCAGCGACTGCGTCTTGCCAGAGCCTTCCAGGTTCGCGTTCCACAGGAAGCCTGGTGGACGCGCGCCGCGAGGCAGCATCTGCGCGCAGAACACCGTGAACTGCGCCGCCACCTGCGCAGCTCTCGACCGTGGCAGAGCGGAGGTTTCACGGTCGGCATAAGGCATGTACTTCAACGGCGCGCACATGAACTTGAACGCGATCTCTTCATTCAAATCCTCAGGGTAATCCAAACCGCCCACAAGCGTCAGCGTCTGCGTCTCCGCGTCATAACCCTGCTGGAGCAGTTCCATCTTGCCACGGCCCTCGTCATCGAGCGCGCGACGAAACACCGGCATCTTCACCGGGTTGATACGCTCCACCACAGGCAGCTTCGCTCGCAGGTGCTCGCTTGCGATGATGATCTTCGCCAAGGTCAGCCCCATGGTCGTCTTGATTGGCTTATCACTAGGCTGCGGTTCGCGCTTCACGAACGGCAGCATGAAATCCGCAATCCAGGTGCAGAACCACTCGGGTGTCATCGGCTTCGATTCTCCCGTGCCGGGATGAATCACCACCAGGTCGCCACCTCGCAAATACAGCCCCGAGTCGCGCACGATGGAGCCGATCAACCGCGCCTGGTCATCCGCCGGCATGTTCAAATTCAGCGCCGGGATCGAGAACGCCACTTCATCAGGCGGTGGCAAGCCCTGCGCCTGGTACTGCGGCCGCAAGCGCTCCGCCATCTGCGTCGCCTTGTCAGGAGCCTTTGGCTGCACGCCAGGCTTCGCAGGCTCTCCCGCAGCCTTGACGACACCTTCGTCCACCCCGGAGGGCGGCTCTTCGTCGCTGGGGTTTTGAGGTTTATCGGGCATTCACGATCTCCCCGATTGGTGGTGTCATGTCATCCGCGTCGGGGCGAAAGTAGAGCAGCTCCTGGAGCCGTGGCGTGTCGAACTTCTGATAGCTGCCATCCTTGTTGCTCTTGCCTTGCCGTAGACAGCCAGGCAGACGCGTCAAACGCACCGCCGTCAGCGTTTTGAAGTCCGCGCCCGCCTGTGTCAGCAGCGGTGCTACGACCGCCTTGATGCGGTCCCACTCCGGCTTGCTGGCCGCGTCCACACGCACCAGCGCATGTGCCGACTTCCCGCCGCTCGTGTAGATTGCCACGATCCGCAGCGGCAGTTGTGCCAGGTAGTTCAACCACAGATCCTCCGGCGCGTCATCGCTTTCCAGCACCATGTAGCGCCAACTCGTTACCGAGGGCTCAGATCTACGCGAGTAGTCCGCGCTCCCCTGCTTCAAGTACCACTGGCCATCAATCGGCTGATTCAAAAACCACACGCCCTCACGCGCCGTTTTCGGCAGGCTCGATGCCACCGCCTTCACCTCGCGACGATCCCCCAGGTGATAACCGCCCTTACCACGCCACCAGATGAATTGCCCCTGCGAAGCGAACACCGTGAACACCAGCACCTTCTCCCCTTCGGGATACAAGGCATCCAGGAACTGCTCAGAGGTCACCCGCGTCGGGTCCACCGATGACCGCGCACGAAGCCATGCGCGGTCCACCTTCCACTCAGGCTTCTGGCAGGCCCGCAATTTGGCCAGGTCGAAGTCGTTCTTCTTCTTGCGGTCCAGCACCGGCTTGCGCGAGACACCGTGATCCCACTCCGATCCACGCGCCGGCTCCTGGCCGTGCTCAGCGAACCAGATCGCGCGCCGCCAGCGCTTGTTGAATTCCTGCACGGCCACCTCGCACGAGTTGTGCATGCAAGTCCCCGTTGGTACGCCTTCCAGAAAGACCTTGAAGTCCTTCCGGCCGCCCTTCGAGCTGTGCAGTGATGCCCCTGGACAAGGTGCAAAGCACCCGTCATCCAAAGACGCCACCTGCAACAGCTCACAGGCAATCCTCTCCCTTGCAACGTAGTCGTCTGGTTGGCTCATTCACGGTCCTTATCCTGTTCGTTTTCTACCCTCTATTCACCAGGCTCACGAGCCACCAGGCCCCACCTGATTTCATCCACTGAACAAGGCGGCGTTACCCCCCCCCCCGGCGGCGATAAGCTCAAGAACGGGATCCGCCACATTCAGCATCCATTCAATCATATACTTTTCAGCCCCGACCCTCGCTGCCGCCAGATCTGCATAAATGCGGCCATCACGAATGTCAGAAATCACCGCGCCCTTAAGCACGTAGTGTGCGCCTTTTCGCGTGATCAAAAACATCGTGGTGTCGGGCCGCATTTTTAGCCATCCACGCACCTCTCTCCCGACCTCAAACCACTCCAATAGTTCTTCTTTTGCCATGATGATGGGTCTTTCGGTAGTTGGTTGTTATGCCACCTTGCGTTTCTTCTTCGCCCGATTGGCGGCAGCCAGCTTCAGGGCTTCCCGAAGTGTCATCTTCGGGGCCCGAGTGCTCGCTGGGTTGCGCTCGTCAAAAGGGTCTATCCACTTGGGCTGCACTCGAATCTCATGCATCTGCTCGATGGACAGATGATCGCGGTCCCAACCCTTGGCTTCGCAGTAATTACCCACGAAGCGGGATCTAGCACCGTAGATAGGGTTTTGGCGAGCTGATGCTTTCATGATGATTGGTCTTTCGGCGTTTGTTATGCTGCCTTGGCCTTCTTCGAGGCGCGCTTCTTTGGCGCAGTCGGCTGCGTTTCAGGTTTGGCCTTTGCTGCCGCGCGCGCATCAAACTCCTCGTCGATGAGGGCATCCATGATGCGTGTGGCTTCGTCGATTGAGATCTCGAAGTGGTCCGCGATTGCGCCGGCGCCGTTTGTCGGATTCGTCTCGCGATACTTACGGATGCGACCCTTCAGCTCCGCATCAGCATCGTACACTATCTCGGGTTCAACCCCGCGCGTGAAGAGTCCTTCGCCAAACTTCGAGGCGTCACCAATGACGGTGGGGAATCGAGCACCGACCCCCGTGAATTGCCGCAGCATGTCCTTCTCCGGCTTCCAAGCCACATACAACGATTGATTGGCTTTGGGCCAGCCAACACCATCCTTCGTCTTAGCCGCGCAGAGATCGCACAGGAACTCGCCTTGCGTGGTATTCCTCACCTCTTGTTGTAAGTCGCCACGCACATCACACACGATGCCACAGCAGTCGCAATGGTAGCCCCAGGTGCCAGCCTTCTCCCCAGTCGCAGCAGCGGCGCTCGCCTCCTCAGGCTCCTTCTTCGCACCCTTCGGCTTGAGCGAGGCCTTCACACGCTTCTCAATGGCAGCGATGTCCACCTTGTAGAGCCTGGCGAAATCCTTCACGTCTTCACTCTCCGCGCCGTTGTACTTCAGGCGCCGCGCGAGCAGGGCAATCACCGTCAGCGCTTCCAGGCTTGGCTTGCCCATCGCCATCACGCCCTTCACATGCGCAAGGATCTGCGGGCCGAAGTCACGGCCGCTTGTGCGCTTCTCGACCTTCAGGTCGAGCCACCGGCCCATGAAGTGCTGACTGTCAGCACCGCCCAGGGACATCGCCAGTTCGAAGACGTTGAACTGCTGATCCACATCCACTCCTTGAGCCTGGATGGCATCGAGCAGCTCCGTCGCCACTTCCTTGCCCACCAGGGCGCGCAGCTTCGACCTCTCGCGCTCTTCCTTCTCGTAGTCGCGCCCGCCGCTGCTGCTGCCCTCAGGCGCGCTTTCCTCAGTGCCTAGCAGCTTTGCCCTGGCTGTGGCAAATGCCGCCTTCTTCGGTGCCAAGTAATGCACCTTTCCCGTCGTCGGATGTTGCACGGCCACCACGGGCACACTCTCTTCCGCGAGCAGCTTGTCCCACTTCGGCAGATCCTCATCCTTCACCTTATTGGAATATTCGATCGCCTCTTGAGACACCTTCTTCTTCGTGTCCACCCAGTCAGCGTCGTAGCCGATGTCGCCCTGGTAGCCGGAGAAAGCACTCTTCGCCTCGGTCTGCGACAGCACCCGCTGGCCACTCTCTTCCGCATGCCGCCGGACAATCAGGAAGTTCGCATCCAACTTGTCGCGGAAGCATGCCGGCAGCGCGCACGACTGCGGATCAACGCCCGCATGGCCGCCGCCGCTGCCCTTGCCGCCCTTGTTGCCAGTCGTGGCCACCAAGCCATCGAGGTCCGTCATGCGCCCCGTGCGGAACGGGCAGTCCTCACACGAGCCGCCCATCGCACGGCCGCCGGCGTCATCCAGCACCACCGGCACAAGCGTCGCGTCATTCTTGTCGAAGCCGCAACCCTTCAAGCTCACCACGAACTCCTTGCGCCGCAGTTCCTGGGCTTGCAGGTAGTTCAGCGGCTGGGTCTGTCCCACCGGGTATAACACCATCTTCGCGAAGCGCTCACGTTCCTTCGCTTCCGGGATGCGGCCGCACTCCTCACCGATGGTCGCGGCCAGGCCGTTGTTGATCGCGTCCAGCAGCACGGGCGGTGCATTGAGCAGCTTCAGCCGGCGCTCCACGTACTTCGGCTCCTCACTCACCTCGAAGGCGATCTCCTGGATGGTGTAGCACACCCCGGTGTCAGGATTGATCTCCTTTTGCAGCGAGGCATAGCCCTGCGCCTCCTCGTCCGCCCGAAGGCCTTCGCGCTGCATGTTCTCCAGGAGGCTCAGGCCTTTCGCCTGGCCTACTTCCGCGCCCGTCAGGATCATGCAGGGCAGCATCGTCCGCTCTGCGGCCAGAGCCTCATTGCCGGCGGCCGTCAGTTCCTTCACCACCTCATCCGTGCCACGCCAGCGCCGCTCTCCGGAGACGATGCGATACAAGCCAGGCTCAGTCTCCACCACCTCCAGGTTGCGCCGCACACCGTGCCGCAGAATGGATTGCTTCATGCGCAGCGCGCGGTCGGGGGCAAAGGTCTTGCGCGGCTGATCAGCGTCAGGGCTGATCAAGTGATGAGGGATGTAGCGGATTTCGTTCATGGTCGTCGTGTTTATTGTTTGTGGTTGATCGTTGAGAATTAGAATTTCCACTTCTGGGGGGGCTTAAACCAAGGGGCTGTCTGCGCATTCGGCAGCTTAGCCATGTATTTGGGGTCCATCCAAAGGCCGCAGGTGGCGCAGTAGTAGTCCGGTGGTGGCGTTTTTCCCGTGCGGCGGTTAGGCTCTTTGACCTTTTCACAGATGACGGGTTTGTGGCATTGGCAGCAGGCGCTCATAATTCAGTCAGTTGGTCGTAAAATTATTCGTCCAGCGCGGCGCGCCGACGCTGGCCATCACTGCGGTTCGTGTTGCCCTTCTGGGCTTTGGCGCAGGCCTCGCGATGGCCCTCACTCTTCGTGCCACCGAGCAGATGGAAGCCCTTCTGGCCCGAGGCCTTTACTGGCGCTTCCACCGCGCGCATCTCGCGGGCGCATACCGTGGCCCGCTGCTCATTGAACTTGCGTGACATCGCCGCCTGGCTCTCACCCAGGCCAGACACAAACTCGGTCTTAACCCGGCGCAGCATGCTTGCGGTCGTCTTGGCAAAGGCATCAATGTCGCCTGCGGTCCTCGCGATCTCAGTGCAGAATTCACCGAAGCGAATGATCCGCATTTCATGCGCCGAGGTGTCGAGCACCGCCGCGCAGAGCTCCTCGTCCTCGTCGATGTTCGCCTTCAGCGCTTCAGCCAGGGGTACGTAGGGCCGCTGACGGAACCAGAAGCCCAGACCGTCCCACAGCCGGCGTTCCTCCCTCAGGGCCTGGAGCTGCGTCAGCCCATAGCGCGACAGCAGCAGTTGCGGCACACAGGAGCGCAGCAAAATTAACGAGCGCATCTTCAGCACGTCCAATTCATCGACTCCGGTCGAGACGAATTCCGCGAACAGGATGAACTGGCGCACCCGCACCGCCATGCGCCGCGCCTGGTCGCGCTCCGCCAGGAGGCGCGGATCATCCTGGTCGTCATCGGGCTCGGTCGCCATCAGCTCATCCGCCGGCGTCCACACATCAGCCACGCTCAGAGCGTCATCCACCGAGGCGCGCACTCGCACCGGGACCGCGTGGTCCACCAGCGTCAGGCACCTGTCCCAGCGGACGGCAGACATCAGCCTTGCCCCCCCTGCTCGATGCCCATCGCTTCAAACAACGGTGCATCACCTTTCGGCAGCGCGGGAAGATCCAGTTGCAGCAGGAATCCCGCCTCCTGCACGCCGGCGCATGTCAGCGCGAAGCGCACATAGCCTGGCGCATCCAGGTCGATCTCTGCGCCCTTACGGGTGAGTGCCGCGTGTACTCGGTCGGATAGGGTGACTGTCAGGGCTTTTGCCATAGTGGGAGGATTGGTGGAGTTGCTTGTCGTTGTTAGCTGTGATCGTTTGCCGCCGCTTTCTTGCTATCCTGGAAGCGCTCGCCGTCGTCCCAGCGCTTTGCGCCTGGCAGCAGGCCGTCGTTGTGATTACTGGGGTGCAGAGGCATATCCGCGACCTTCACCTCGGGAGTCACGGCTCCCAGCATGCGCGCCGCACCCATGTTGCTCTTGAGCAGGTTCACTTCGTTGAGGTAGCTCAGCATCCAGACCGACAGCGCATCCGCCTGCTGCTTCACCCGCTCATCCCTGGCACCCAGCGAGCGCAGAGCCGCCTTGATCGCCTCCAGATCGGGCAGGATCTCACGCAGGCGCGTCGCGCTGCGCTCGATCTCCACCGCGATCAAGGATTCAGGATGCAGGCCCATCAGGCATTACCTCCCAGAAGCCGCTCGCGAGCCGCCTTGTTCATGGCATCCAGCTCCGACGCTTCTCTCAGGATCTGCGCCCTAGCCCATAAGTTGCGCAGCTCGAAGAAGGAAGCAGGGTGGCCGCAGCCATCGCTCACGGGCTCACACGCTCTCTGAGAGTATTCCTGTGAAGCCGTCCTGTCCCATGCCTGTTTCACGGTCATGCGTAGTGTCCTCCTTCGATGTTATCCACGATTTGCAGGGCCATGCGCTGCGCGTCGAACTCCGTGATATACCGTACCGTCAGCCCCAGCTCGCGGGCCAGACCCACCTCAGCCGCAAGCCCTACGCTGTCCTTCCAGCCAGGCTGGCAGGCGACCAGGACCTCGCTGCAAATGGAGAGTATCTTGCGGTCGTAAGCCTCCCAGTATTCCCATGACACCGGCAGATCACCGGCCAGCGCTATCGGGTGGCTTTGTGAGATTGGCGAGTACACCATGCGCCCCTTCGCCATCATGATCGCGGCGATGGCATTGACGGTCAGAAAGCGCATCTCGCGCACCTCGGGATTCGGATGGCTGTACGGCGTGGCCGGGTAGATCATGAGGGCAGTTGAGAGTTGATGGTTGAGGGTTGATAGACCGATCCATCAGGGGCCTTGAGCCGGTTGCCGTCCACGTCACCCGCCAGGCCCCGAAGACGAGAAGCGTGCCGGCGCACTCCACGCCGCGTGGAGTCCAGATGCTCAAGGATCGCTTGGCCAATCACAGCGCCAAGCGCCCGCAACCGCTGCTCTGCCTCATATTCCGAGCTCGGCGTTATCATGCTGCGGTCCTCCTTTCACTCTTCACTTTTCCCATTTCACTCTTCGCCTGCCTTGACCAGGCCATCACAGCAGCCTCGATTGTGCGCAGATCCATCCGCGCCTGGATCAGAAGCCGCACCGATACCCGGCATGCGAACGACCGCACCTCCTCCAGCCGCGAAAGGCACACCAGCACTCGGAGCATCACCCAGCGCGCACCGCCGCGCGACCGTCCCACGTCGGCCACCGCACGCAGCAGCGTCCGCACCCCCGTGATCGCGTGGTCGAGCCACGGCAGTCCTTTGTGATACAGCACGCCACGCAGTAGCCGGAGATGCCCGAGGCACGCGTCCGTGAAATAACGCATCCGTGCCGTCCACTGCGGCCGGTCTGGCGGGAAGGTCGTCATCATCGCCTGTAGCCTTTCTTGGCTGCATTCTTTTCTTCTGCCGCCACTACCGCCGAGGGGCGGAAGCGAGCCGTCTTGCCCCGCGTGCCAGGCAGCGGTTGCAGGCCCCAGCGGCGCAGCAGGCGGTGCAGAACTTCCCGCGTGGCACGATCCACGGGAGGCGATAGTTGCCAGCGCCGGCACAAGTCCTCATGGCTCAGGAGTTGAGCTTGCTCCACGCTCATGAGTTCACTTCCTCCTCAAGGCAGGATATGAGGCCTCGCACACGACGCCTTGCGGATGTCAGCGCATCAATCCGGTCATCAGTGCTCAGAGCCGTATGGCCCGCGAACTGGAGCGCCCGGATCGCCTTCAAATCAATGAGCAGCATCCGCGCTCTGCGCCGGTCGATACGCCGGATCAGCCGCTGATACGATCTAAGACCTATCGCGATGCCCCCGAAAAGGCAGGCCAACGCAAGCAGCCCGAATCCAATCACCCAGTCGGTCGAGATCATCGTGGGAGACCTCCTTCCGGTGTCGACAGCGCCCGTTGCAGCGCATCCAGCGCCGTCCTGGCCCTCATGGTAGCCCCTGTGCTGCCCATCATCTCAATGGTCCGCAATGCACTGCGCGCCTCATCAATCAACGGCCCGCACACCTCGCGCAGAGTCTCGCCCTCGGCGCTGCCCACGGCCAGGCGCATCGCCTGCTCATGATACGCTGCACGCTCCATGGCATCGCCCTGGTGGAAGCGTTCCGTGCCTGGCACCCGCTTCACCAATTCGTAGTACAAGCCCAGCTCAAGCGTGTGAGCCTGGAGCGCCACCAGCGCCTGCTTTGCCGTGCTCAACGGGATTGCGACGTGGGTAGCGCTCATGCTCGTGAGGTTCCTGGTTCAGGGTTCCCTGTTTCCGGTTGGACAGCCTCCGACAGACCCTGGATCATGCCGCGCACGAAAGCCTTCGTCGTGGCCAGCGCATCACGCACACCCTTACGGTACTCCGCATGGGCGGCGGGCGGCGCTCCCGTGACGGCAGCGGCGGCAAGCCATTGATAGAGCCTCTCCAAAGCCGCCACAGCTTCGTTTTCCTGCGTTTTTCCAAGCGTTTTGCGATCACTCATGGTTGTTTGCTCCTTGTTACTGTTAGAATTGCATCCCTCAGCGCCCACAACGCCGCTTCGACTTCGAGGCAGAGCGTGGGTGCCTCATCAAAGATCAGCCGTCCCAGGCACTTCCGGCTGTGCATGCGGCAGCGGTCCGCGTTCGCCTTCTGCCAGCGGTCCTTCGCGGCCGCTTGGCGCGCCTTGTACTCCGGCCTCGCCCGCTTCCTCGCCTGGCAGGCCGCGTTCCAGCAGGCCTTGCACGCGCCCATCACCTGGCCGCTCGTCGCCGCGCGGTAATATTCCGCCAGCGGCTTGCGCCGCCGGCAGGTTGAACAAGATTTGGTATCCACAGGCATCGCCTTCCAGTTTCAGGGTTTCCAGATATCGGGCCGCCGTGTTTGCCACCTGCTGGGCCCGGCCCACGTCCAGCTTGCGGTCCAGCACCTCACGAGCGCTGCGAATTAACAGTTCGCGCAGATCCCGCAGACCCAACGTCACCACCGAAGCCACCGGTTGCCCATAGGCGCCCGTCTGACGCAGCGCAGGCAACACTTCGGCAGTCACCCACTTGCGGAACTTGCGGGCCTCCGGTTTGCGCGACTTGAAGATCAAGGCGTAGAGGCCGGATTCGCTGATGAGGTTCAGATTTTGCGGACCCCCAAGGGTGTCGGCACTACCGACACCCTTTTCATCTTCATCCAATCCACGCAGAGCATCACGGCTGTTGGCGATCTCCAGCACGCGGCACACGTCGGCGGCGACGAACCATGGTTGAGACTCGCGCAACATCACACGCACTGCGTGTTCGTTGAAATCAAAGGCTTGGATCAGTTCGTTCATACAGGTCGGATTGTGTTGGGTTGTGTTGGGTTGAAGAAATCAGGCCGCCACCGCCTCAGGCGTGCTTGCCTTTTGGGCTCTCTTGCCCTTGAGCCGCGCAGCCTCCGCCCTCGCCGCATCGAACAGCACCCGCTCTAACGACACCTTTCGGTCAGTCGCGAAGCTCGTCAGCTCCCCTAGTTCGTCGGCGCTCAGGGCATCGCCCAGGTTAAGATTCAGTGTCGCGGTGAGTGGGGGTGACATGTCCAGTGGATTCCTTTTAATGACTGTAAATTATCCAATGGATATGAGCAGTCAATAAATAATTTGCACATTGGATAAAATAGCGTCACCTTTTTTACGCCATGACTGCTGAACAACTCCGCCATCTCCGTGAATCCAGGGATCTCACGCGTGACGAACTCGCCAGCGAGCTACAATGCTCCGCCTCAGCCATCGTTCACTGGGAGGGCGGTAAACGCTCCATCCCCGCATGGGTTGAAGAGAAGATGCTGCGCAAGGTCAAGGTGGAGATGCCACTCGAAGATCTCGACATTCTGCTTGAGCATGCCCGCGCCACAGGCAAGAACTTCCAACAAGTGCTGGGCGATGCCTTGAGGCGCTATCTGCGCGATGAACAGGTGACCCTCAATGTCCGACCCGAGCCAGCATCAGGGGCAACACTCCGCCGAGGGCACGATGCCGAGCGCGAGTCAAATAAAGTTCCGAAGCAGTAGCGATCTGCTGCAGCGCATGCCCCTCCAGGCGTTCAATAATCAGGGTCTCGACCGTCTGCCCGCTCCTTCGCGCCGCACGTACTATCTCCACGTGGTCTCGTATACCCATCACTACTGTCACTTCAAATTCCATGTCTCCTCGCAAGATCTTCATTCGGGGCGCTGATATTAGAAGTTGATATCACTGTCAATAAAAAAACCGACGATGGCCATTGCATCCATTGCCATCCGCGCAACTCATGGGCATGAGCGCCAGCTCAAAGCCCACAGCGATAGCCATCCCCAATGAACTGAAGGCCCGTATCATGCAGGCCGCAGCCCTCATGAAGCGCCCACAGCAGGACGTGATGCGCACCGCGATGGACATCGGCTTGCGCTGCCTTGCCAGCATCGACTACGACATCGAGGGCGCGGTCTGGCAGACCGTTAGCGCACATCTCAACAAAGATACACAGGGGCTCAATGAAGAGCCCACTACCTATACGGCGCGGGCAAAGCAGCCGCCGCAGTGATAATCAGCGTCTCCGACCATTAGACACTGGTGGCAGCATTGGCAACTCCAGGGCCGCATATTGTCCGTCCTGCACATGCTCCACAGTGGCCCCGTGGAGGGCCTGCCGGATTAATCGCAGCTCCCGCAGCATCTCCTCGCCCCGGTCGAAATCCTGTTCCGCCAAATGCGCCGCCTTGCGCGCTGCGGCGCGGATGTCCCACACAAGAAATGGCAGGATCGTCCACAGGATCGCCCACAGCACAATGAAGCAGACGATGACAACCATGACAATGGCAGGGAGGGCTTCAAGGAAGTTAGCAGGGTGAGTCTCCATGCCCCATGCTACGCCGCCCTACGCCTCTCCGTCAAGCCCACCTTCGGCACCGGACACGAGGCTCCCCACGGCCACAAGTCCCAGAACTTCGCGGCATCAACGCGCGTCGTGAGCGCCCGGTAATGCTGGTGTAATACAGCCGCCGACTCGTGGCCCATCTGCACTTGCAGCTTCGCCTCGTCCTCGTGCATCGCGTAGTGGTTCGACGCGAAGGTATGCCGCAGCCCATCATGCACCCAGGGCATCACGTTCGTCTTTGGCGACCGGGGCACGATGTAGCCCGACTCGCGCCGGAAGCGCTGCCAGATGTTGCGCCAGCCACGCGGGCAGATCATGCCTTCCTTCTCTGGCTGCCCCGCCTTGATCCAAGCCACCGCGTTCTCAGTCAGATTCACCACCCGGCGCTGCCTGGTCTTGCTCGTCCTGCCCAGCACGATCACCGTGCGCCCCTCCAGATCCACCTCGCGCCAGCTCAGCTTCTGGATCTCCTCAGGTCGCACCCCACCGAACATCGCAATCACCAGATATGGCATCACCACCGGCATCGTGAGCGCCCGCACCAGCATCGCGTGACACTGCCCCACCTTGATCGCCTGGATCTCGCCGGCGGTCGTTGTGGAGCGCTCGATGCCCGCGCACGGATCGACCGTCACCAGTCCGCGCTTCTGCGCCCAGACGAACAGCGCCCGAGCGTCGCCCAGGTAGTTGTTGACCGTCTTCGGTGCCCAGGCGTTGCCGCGCAGCCAGCGCGTGATGTGCTCACGCGTCACATCGCAGGCTTGCACCGTCGCCAGACCCGCGCACAAAGGCCCGAGCGACACACCCAACTGCATCCGGTACCTGGCCGAGCGCCCCGCCTCATGCTTCTCGTCCAGGAACTGCTTCAGCACCTCCGGCATCAACAGCCGCTCCCGTAACGTCTTGCCGTGACGCGCCCAGAATTCCACCGCCTCGGGCAGCGATCCACCCAGATCCGCGCACCTGGCCTTGAGCGTCAGAAACTCCGCTAAATCCGCAGACGACGCCTGGTCGCCCAGCTCCCCGTAGCGCTGCTTCTCATCCAGGATCTTGTCGAGTTCCCTCTGTGCCTCAACCCTCGTCTTGAAGCTCACCTGCACGCGCCTGCCATCGACCTCTCCCTTGTCGAGCTGAAAGGCCACATGGCCGCTCTTGTACTTTCGACGCCTGATCTTCACGCCCGGAGGTTACTGGCGCGTCACAGAAAGTCACGGAAAAAGCGTGTTTCCGTGTGTTTTGTCGTGTTTTCGCGTGTCAGGCCTTGAGCCTGAATCCCTTGTCCCGCCTGGGATTCGGCCATTTGGGGGCCTGGGGAGATGGTGCGCGATGCAGGTTTCGAACCTGCGACCCCTACCGTGTGAAGGTAATGCTCTACCACTGAGCTAATCGCGCGCGCTGTGACGTTTTTTTGTGAAAACGTGGATGTGTATGTAGCCCTGGCGGAGGAATTCGCCACCACTTTTTTCAAATCTATTCAGGCGCGGGCGGGCCAGAGGGTGCGATGCATCAGGGGCGTTGCGCTTGCGCGGGGTTCCAGCTATCTTTTTTGACCATGGAGTCCCCCCTGCCCCCGCTGCCATCTCTGCCCAGCCT
>Ga0073936_10000057_pt1 | contig 133133 bp, 111 predicted proteins | sample AliMusrvi5mmetaG_FD_87041 | JGI IMG/M metagenome (GOLD analysis project Ga0073936, IMG submission 87041) | Freshwater lake bacterial and archeal communities from Alinen Mustajarvi, Finland, to study Microbial Dark Matter (Phase II) - Alinen... | ecosystem: Environmental > Aquatic > Freshwater... | reverse complement strand
GCATGCAGTTTCATCGGGAAACCGTTGAGTAAAAAACAATGTATTCATGTCCTTTTTCATGCAAAGTTACATCAAGGGTACGCCAAACAATGTCGTAGTGTATAATTGTGAGGAATCAAAAAATTAATTAATAAAATCCTATAACCTGCAACTGTTGTTAAAAAAACCACAATTTTTATTTTTTCATGCTATTTGTTTTATCGGTGAGAAGTTCAGTCCGGATTGCCACTCCATGAGATTTTAGTATCTTTGCAAATTCAAAAAATCAGAAAAATGAATTACGATATCATAGTAATAGGAAGTGGTCCAGGTGGCTATGTTGCTGCAATCCGGGCCGCTCAGCTTGGTTTTAAGGTAGGGATTGTCGAGCGCGCCGAACTGGGCGGAATATGCCTGAACTGGGGTTGCATCCCGACCAAGGCCCTGCTGAAAAGCGCCTCTGTGTTTCAATACCTGCAGCACGCTGCAGAGTATGGCATTGTTGCGGGCGAATCAAAGGCCGATTTCCCTGCCATAATCCGGCGCAGCCGCGAGGTCGCCGGCCAGATGAGCAAAGGGATCCAATTCCTGCTCGGCAAAAACAAAGTGGAACATATCAACGGTTTTGGAACTGTAAAGCCGGGGAAAATCGTAGAGGTCACCGATGCAAGCGGCATCAAAACAGAATATACAGCCAACCATATCATCTTAGCCACAGGGGCGCGGTCGCGCGAATTGCCCAACTTAAAACAGGATGGCAAAAAGATCATCGGCTACCGCGAAGCAATGACGCTGCCCGAACAACCCGCCTCCATGGTGGTGGTGGGATCCGGGGCCATCGGGTCGGAATTTGCCTGGTTTTATCACTCACTGGGCACCCGGGTTACACTGGTCGAAGTGCTGCCGAATGTCGTTCCTGTCGAAGATGAAGATGTTTCAAAAGCGCTGGAACGTTCCTTTAAGAAGGCCGGCATGAAGGTGATGACTGGTGTTTCGGTAGAGTCGGTCGACACTGCCGGAGAGGGTTGTAAAGTCGTTATTAAAACCAAAAAGGGCGACGAAGTGATCGCCTGCGATGTGGTATTATCCGCAGTTGGGGTTGCCACCAATATCGAAGGCATCGGACTGGAGGAGACTGGGATTGCCACCGAACGCGGCAAGGTGCTGGTTGACGACTTCTACCGCACGAATATTGAAGGATACTATGCCATCGGAGATATTGTCAAGGGACCCGCCCTGGCGCATGTCGCCTCGCATGAAGGCATTATCTGCGTGGAAAAGATAGCAGGTAAGTCCGTTGAACCGCTCGATTACGGGAATATCCCGGGATGCACCTACACCCACCCCGAGATCGCCTCGGTCGGCATGACTGAAAAGGCAGCACGGGATGCCGGCTATGAAATTATGGTTGGCAAATTTCCCTTCACCGCTTCCGGAAAGGCAACCGCCTCGGGCGCCAGGGATGGTTTTATCAAGGTGATTTTCGATGCGAAATACGGAGAGTGGCTCGGGGCGCATATGATCGGAGACAATGTCACAGAGATGATTGCGGAGGTGGTGGTTGCCCGGAAACTTGAAACAACAGGCAAAGAGATCATCGAGGCGGTTCATCCCCATCCTACCATGTCGGAAGCGATCATGGAGGCAGTGGCACAGGCCTACGGAGAGTGCGTACATTTATGATTCCTGACACACAAGCAACAGAATTCTCATCTGATCATTGGCATATATGGAAATTGTTCACACACCCCTTGATGGATTATTGATTATCAAACCGGATCTGTTTGCAGATGAACGGGGCTATTTTTTCGAATCGTTCAACCTTGAAAAATTCATTGCTGCCGGTCTTAACCTGAGCTTTGTCCAGGATAATGAATCCATGTCGAAAAAAGGGGTGCTCAGGGGACTTCACTTTCAGGCGCCCCCTTTTGGCCAAGGCAAACTGGTACGTGTTATTCGCGGTGCCGTACTGGATGTTGCCGTGGATATCCGCAGGGATTCCCCGACATACGGCAAGTGGGAATCGGTGGTTCTTACAGGACAAAACAAATGGATGTACTGGATCCCCGAGGGGTTTGCACACGGATTCATTACGCTGGAGGACGACACCATCTTTTTTTATAAATGTACCAATGTCTATAATAAGGCATCCGAAGGAAGTATCCACTGGAATGATCCCGGGCTGAACATCGACTGGGGAGGAACCGATCCGTTAATTTCGGCCAAGGATGTGGCTGCACCCCGGTTCAATGAAATGGTGAGCCCGTTTTAAGGAAGTAAATGTCAACGATGCAAGGCGATGATCCGGGATGGACTTCGGGAGGCGAAATGGTAAAATTATGTTGAAAAAACTATATTTTGTTTTGGGTGTTGCGGGTTTGTTAATGGTTTGCGGAATCTGCATTTTTGCGGCTGCCGAAATCAAAAACCATGACAAGGAATATTTTGCACTTTTTGGCCGTCATATGAAGGTTTTTTCGCCGGAGATCCCGGTCTCGGCCAATTTTGCCGGGGAGGCGGTTCCGCTGGAGGTGATCTACGTAAAAGAGGCCTTCGACCGCGAGATCATGGCGGGCACCTTTATGCAGTCCTCCACGATCATGATGTTCAAACGCGCCTGCCGCTGGTTCCCGGTGATCGAGCCAATCCTTAAAAAAAACGGCATTCCCGATGATTTCAAGTTCCTGGTCCTGGCCGAAAGCAACCTGGTCAATGTTGTTTCCCCTGCGGGCGCTGAAGGTTACTGGCAATTTATCAAAACCAGCGGTGTCAGGTACGGGCTCGAAATTAATGAGTTTGTCGATGAACGTTATAACATGGAGAAGGCCACACAGGCTGCCTGCAACTACTTCAGGGATGCCTATAAAAACCTGAACAACTGGACCCTGGTGGCGGCCTCCTATAACCGCGGGATCGACGGTATCGGCAAAGCGCTTGTCAAACAGAAGGTAAACAACTATTTCGACCTTTATCTCAACGATGAAACTTCACGGTACGTATTCCGTATCATCGCCCTTAAAGAGATCTACAACCACCCGGTACGTTACGGTTTTTACCTGAGAGTGCGGGATTTCTATCCGCAGATCAACTGCCGCATGGTTGTGATCGACAGCAGTATCAACAACCTGCTTGTTTTCGCCAAACGTCTCTCGGTCAATTACCGGATCCTGCGTGAATTCAATCCCTGGATCAGGAATTACAGCCTGCCCAACAAGTCAAGGAAAATTTTCGTCTTCCAGATCCCGAAGGAGGGTGCCCTGAACGCTGAACAGGTATTGAAAAAGGTGCTTCCTTCTGAAGTCTTTTTCCATGACACACTGAAAATTAACGAGGTTCACTAAAGTTACTGCATTTCGCTACACCTGTGGAAGAAAATCTGGAAGTATTCGGCGCAAGGGTCCATAACCTGAAAAACATAGACCTTACCATTCCGCGTAAAAAGCTGGTCGTTTTTACCGGTTTAAGCGGCAGCGGCAAGTCGTCGCTTGCCTTCGACACGATCTATGCGGAGGGTCAGCGGCGGTATATGGAGACCTTCTCAGCCTATGCCCGGCAATTTATCGGAAACCTAGAGCGACCCGATGTTGACAAGATCAACGGTCTCAGCCCGGTCATCTCCATCGAACAGAAATCAACCAACCGGAATCCGCGTTCAACCGTGGGCACCATCACCGAGATTTACGATTTCATGCGGCTGCTCTTTGCCCGTGCGGCGGATGCCTACTCGTATGTTACCGGAGAACTGATGGTCAGGTACAGTGAGCACCAGATCGTGGAGCTTATCATGGGCAATTACACCGGGAAAGACATCCTGGTGCTGGCCCCCGTGGTGAAAGGCCGCAAGGGTCATTACCGCGAGCTCTTTGAGCAGATCCGCAAACAGGGATTTCTCAATGTATGCATCGACGGCGAGGTTAAGGAAATTTCACACGGGCTCCAGCTTGATCGTTACAAAATCCATGATATCGAGATTGTCATTGACCAGATCACCATCCGTGAAGATTCGAAAAAAAGGCTTGCCGGCTCCGTTGCGCTTGCCATGCGCCACGGGAAAGATGTACTGATGATCCTCGACCGATCAACCGGAATCCCGCGCCATTTCAGCCGCCTGCTGATGTGTCCCACCTCCGGCATCTCCTACGGGGAACCCGAACCAAACTCATTTTCCTTCAATTCACCCTACGGGGCCTGTGAAAAATGCAACGGGCTGGGAACCATCTCGGAAATCGACATCAGCAAGATCATACCCGACCGTACTAAAAGCATCAAAAAAGGGGGCATTGTTCCCATCGGCGAGTACAAGAGTTCGTGGATCTTTAAGCAAATTGAGGCGATCGGCGAAAAATACGGGTTTGACATAAACACTCCGATTTCGGAGATCTCCGAACATGCCATCAATGTGATCCTGAACGGATCTGATGAGGTATTCCGGGTAAAGAATGAATTCCTGGGGGTATCCTCCAGCTATTCGCTGAATTTTGAAGGAATCGTCAGTTTTATCAATTCCCAGCATTCAGAGGCAGCGCCGGCAGGCATCATGAAATGGGTGAGCAGCTTCATGAATAAGATGCCCTGCCCCGAATGTGAAGGCGCACGGCTTAAAAAACAATCGCTGTATTTCAGGATCGGTGGAAAAAACATCTCGGAACTTGCCAATACCGACCTGGTCAACCTTGCCGACTGGTTTGACCAGTTACAGGAGCAGCTTGATGACAGGAAAAAGATCATTGCCTATGAGATCATCCGGGAGATCAGGACCAGGATCCAGTTCCTGCTTGATGTGGGGATTGGCTACCTCACGCTCAACCGCACAGCCCGGAGCCTTTCAGGCGGTGAAAGCCAGCGTATCAGGCTTGCCACCCAGATTGGCTCCCAACTGGTGGGGGTACTGTATATCCTCGATGAGCCCAGTATAGGGCTGCACCAGCACGACAACCTAAGACTTATCAATGCATTGAAAAGCCTGCGTGATGCAGGGAATTCGGTCATCGTGGTTGAACATGACCAGGAAACCATCATGGCCGCCGATCATGTCATCGACATCGGCCCCGGCGCCGGCGTACACGGGGGCAGGATCGTGGCCCAGGGAACACCTGAGGAGGTCATGAAGAGCGGCCAGCTCACCGGGCAGTACCTGAGCGGCAACCGGATGATCAACATCCCGAAGGAACGCCGCAAAGGCAATGGTCACCTCCTCCGGCTAACGGGCGCCACGGGCAACAATCTGAAAAATGTAGACCTGGTGCTTCCCCTTGGGAAACTGATCTGCATCACCGGGTTATCGGGCAGCGGAAAATCTTCACTGATCAATGAAACCTTATACCCGATCCTGAGCCAGCATTTCTTCAGGTCTGATCAGAAACCACTGGCCTACCTATCCGTCGAAGGAATTAAAAATGTTGACAAGGTAATCGAAATCGACCAGTCGCCGATCGGACGGACGCCCCGTTCGAATCCCGCCACCTATACCAAGATGTTTGATGACATCAGGAAGCTCTTTGCCGAATTACCTGAATCGAAAATCAGGGGGTACAAACCAGGTCGCTTCTCCTTCAATGTAAAGGGAGGCCGGTGTGAAACCTGCAAGGGTGCCGGGCTGCGCGTCATTGAAATGAATTTCCTTCCTGATGTGTATGTGCCCTGTGAAACCTGCCGCGGTCACCGCTATAACCGTGAAACGCTCGAAGTCAGGTACAAGGGAAAATCGATCAACGATGTGCTGAATATGACGATTGAACAGGCTGTTGATTTTTTCGAAAACATTCCGTTTATCGTTCATAAAGTAAACACGATCAATGAAGTAGGCCTTGGTTATGTCACGCTTGGCCAGCAATCGACGACCCTTTCGGGCGGTGAGGCGCAGCGGGTGAAACTTGCCACGGAGCTTTCCAAGACAGATACCGGGAATACCCTCTACATACTGGATGAGCCCACAACCGGTCTCCATTTTGAAGATGTCAAGGTTTTGCTGTGTGTCCTCAACAAACTCGTCGCCAAGGGAAACACCGTTTTGGTGATCGAACACAACATGGAGGTGATCAAGGTTTCGGACCATGTCATCGACATGGGTCCCGAGGGAGGCCAGCGTGGCGGCCGAATCATCGCAGAGGGAACACCGGAAGAGGTTGCCATGAGTACTGAAGGCTTTACGGGCCGGTATCTCAAAGCAATGCTCGGAATATCATGATATTTCTTTACCTTTGATCCATTAACGCCTCCCTCTATGCAGGAACAAGACTTAGCAGCACTCAAAGAATCGATACAACCCAAAAACTGGTCGGAGACCATCAGCTACGATACCTGGGAAATTTTAAAGGTAATTTCCGAAATGGTTGAAGGATTTGAAAAATTAAGCAGGATCGGGCCCTGTGTCTCTATCTTCGGCTCAGCACGTATCAAAGACGGCCATCCCTATTACAAACTGGCGGAGGAAATTGCCTACCTGATGACCAAAGCCGGTTTCGGCATCATCACCGGCGGCGGTCCGGGAATTATGGAGGCCGCCAACAAGGGAGCCCATTTTGCCGGGGGCAAATCGGTCGGGCTGAATATAAACCTCCCTTTTGAACAGAGCCCCAACCCGTTTATTGATGCCAACAAACTGCTGAACTTTAACTTCTTTTACGTCCGCAAAACGATGTTCATGCGTTATTCCATGGGTTTCATCGCGCTGCCCGGCGGTTTCGGCACCCTTGATGAACTAACGGAGGCCATCACGCTGATACAAACCCACAAGCTGGTAAGATTCCCCATCGTCCTGGTTTCCCGTGCTTACTGGCAGGGAATGATCGACTGGATCACCAGTACCGTGCTGGCCGAACAAAACATCAGTGCAGCCGATCTTGAAATTTTCAAAGTGGTGGATACCGCACAGGAGGCGGTTGGCTATATCACTGAATTTTACAATACTTATGCCCTTAAACCCAACTTCTGACAGGGTTCAGTTTATTTGATTATTTTTGCATCATAAACCAGCCTTCCTTCATGCCCAGGAGAAAGAAAAAAGAACCTCGTGATTTGTTAGCTGAGGCAGTCGTCACCGCGATGATCAATACAAAAGCAAGAAATCCGGTCATCCTTGATTTTACCGGCATGAAAGGAACGGTTTGCGATACTTTTATCGTTTGTCATGGCAGTTCCCGGACCCAGGTTGAAGCCATTGCCGACCATGTGATCGAAGAGGTGAAAAAACAAACCGGTCAAAATCCGTGGCACAAGGAGGGATTTGAAAATGCGGAATGGATTTTGATTGACTATAGCGACGTAGTCATACATGTGTTTCAGGAAGAACGGCGCCGGTTCTACAATATAGAGCAGTTATGGGCCGATGCAGCGATCACAAAGGTTGACACGCAGGATTAAACAGAGTCACTTATTTTTTGGAATCAGACAGAATGGCAGAAAAAGGCAGCAATTTCATACCTCCCAAAGGCAAACGTCCGAAATTTAGTTTTTACTGGATTTACGCGATCCTGGCGATCGTGTTTATCGCTATCCAGTATTTTAATTATTCCAACCCGGTAAAGGAGATCGCCTGGAACCGGCTGGAAGAGATGCTGAAAAAGCAGGACATTGACAAGCTGGTGATCATCAACAAGGAGAAGGCAGAGATTTATATTAAAAAGGATAAACTTAAAACGGATACCGCCTATAAGGATTTCACCAAGCGCAGTTTTGGCACCTCCTCCGGGTCAAGCCCCGAGTTTTTCTACCAGATAGGTTCGGAAGAGATTTTTCACGGGCTCCTTAAAGACACGAGGGATTCTGTGATTTCACGGATGCGCCGCGACAGCCTGCCCAAAGAGATGGTGGTCCAGTTTCAGAAACAATATCCCTATCCTCCTTCCACCGACACCAGGAAGGATCTGTTTGGCGACATCTTCTCCTACCTGCTCCCCATCATCATCCTGATCGGTGCATGGTTCCTGATCATGCGCTTTATGAGCAAGGGCGGCGGAGGCGGAGGTCAGATCTTCAACATCGGCAAATCGAAGGCCCAGCTTTTCGACAAAGATACCAGTGTGAGCATTACCTTTAATGATGTGGCCGGTCTGGAGGAAGCCAAGGTCGAGATCATGGAGATCGTTGATTTCCTTAAAAACCCTTCAAAATACACCAACCTTGGAGGAAAAATCCCCAAAGGCGCGCTGCTTGTCGGCCCCCCGGGTACCGGGAAAACACTGCTGGCAAAAGCCGTTGCCGGCGAAGCAAAGGTTCCCTTCTTCTCCATCTCGGGCTCCGACTTTGTCGAGATGTTTGTGGGCGTGGGTGCCTCACGTGTGAGGGATCTTTTCAGGCAGGCAAAGGAAAAGGCTCCCTGCATCATCTTTATCGATGAAATCGATGCCATTGGCCGGGCACGCGGACGGAATGCCATCACCGGAGCCAATGACGAACGTGAAAACACCCTCAACCAGCTCCTCACGGAGATGGATGGTTTCGGCACCAATGCTGGCGTTATCATTCTTGCCGCCACCAACCGCGCCGATATCCTCGACCGCGCCCTGATGCGTGCCGGCCGTTTTGACCGCCAGATCAACGTCGAACTTCCCGACCTCGAAGAACGCAAGGCAATCTTCCAGGTCCACCTCAAACCGCTGAAGCTTGATCCGGGCCTCGATGTCGGCTTCCTGGCCAAACAAACCCCAGGGTTTTCAGGCGCCGATATTGCCAACGTCTGTAACGAATCAGCCCTGATCGCCGCCAGGAAAAACAAATCGACCATCGAAAAACAGGACTTCCTCGATGCCATCGACCGTATCATCGGCGGATTGGAAAAACGCAACAAGATCATCTCCGTTCATGAAAAAAAGGTGATCGCCTACCACGAATCGGGTCACGCAACCACCAGCTGGCTGCTTGAATATGCCCATCCGCTGGTGAAGGTCACCATTGTCCCGCGCGGCAAGGCACTGGGCGCTGCCTGGTACCTGCCCGAAGAGAGGCAGATCACCACCTACGAACAAATGTTCGACGAGATCACCTCCGCCATGGGCGGCCGTGCCTCCGAAGAGCTGATCTTCGGAAAAGTCTCCACCGGCGCCCTGAATGACCTTGAAAAGGTATCGAAACAGGCCTATGCCATGGTAGTTTACTTCGGGCTGAACAAGGAGATCGGGAATATCAGTTTCTACGACTCAAGCGGCCAGAATGAATATTCCTTCCAGAAACCCTACAGCGAAAAGACTGCCGAGACCATTGACCAGGAGGTTCGTAAAATCGTTGAAAGCGCTTATGAAAGGGCGAAAACACTGCTTGGCGAGAATCGTGAAAAACTTGAACAACTGGCAACCTTACTGCTCGACCGCGAAGTCATTTTCAGGGAAGATCTCGAGGAGATCTTCGGGAAACGCCCCTGGGACAAGGATGAGGATACTGACAAGTTACCACAAACCACATTGTTATCATAACATGATCCTTTGACAGGTATGGAAGAAAGCACATCCAGAGAAAAAACCCTGAAAAAAGTCAGGGATGCCCTGATCGAAAAGACCGAGACTCCCTATCCCATTATCGATCAGGACTCTTCCGTTTATGCCGACATTACTGAGCCCCTGGATGTGACATTTGCAGAAGCGCTGGTTAAAATCGCCGGGAAATTCGTCTATTGTGAAAATGAAGATGAGTTCATCGCAACCTTGCGTTCCTTTATCATTGAGAAGGACTGGGGAGTTCTTTATTGCCAGGATCCTAAACTTCATCAGTTGCTGAAACCGGGAGGCATTCCTTTTGAAGCCGATCCCAAAGCTATGCTGGATGCACAGATTGGTATCACCCGTTGCGAATACCTGGTTGCACGGCTTGGCACGGTCATGGTTTCTTCCCGGCTGAGCCCGGGGCGCAGGCTTACCGTCTATCCTGAAATCCACCTGGTACTGGCCTACACCTCCCAACTGGTGCCCGACCTGAAACAGGCCCTGAATAACGTCAAGAAAAAATACAGGGAAAATTACCCCTCCATGATTTCACTGATTTCAGGTCCAAGCCGTACAGCCGATATTGAAAAAACGCTTGTCATGGGTGCCCATGGCCCAAAGGAGTTGTATGTTTTCCTGATCGATGACTTAACACCTCCAAATTAAACTGAAAGCGGATGAGTAATTTCTGGACCCGGACGATCACCGGATTATCAATGGTCTTCATCCTGCTCGTGGCACTGTTTTTCAGTGGCTGGGTCTTTGCCATTATCTTTCTTGCTATTACAGTGTTGGGCTTATGGGAGTTCTATGGAATCATTGACGGCGAATCGTGCATGCCCCAGAAATACTATGGCACCATGGCAGGCGCACTCCTTTATATTGCCACCATGCTGGTATGCCTTGTACCGGGGTTAAACAGTTTCAACCACCTCTGGATCACCTATATCCCGTTTTTGCTCCCGATCCCCCTGTTCCTGTTTGCCTTTATCATTGAATTATACCGGAATAAGCCAAACCCGCTGGTCAACGTAGCCACGACGACCTTCGGTTTTTTTTATGTCGCCATGCCCTTTTCATTACTCATCTTCTTCAACCGTCCGGATGTACTTCATTTTTGGGGGCTGCCCGTGATCCTGGTGGGCTATTTCGCCTTTACCTGGATGTATGATACTGTTGCCTATCTCTTTGGCAAACAATTCGGCAAACACAGGCTTTTTGAAAGGATCTCCCCGAAAAAATCATGGGAAGGTACCATCGCAGGGGCAATCGTGACCCTGTGTTCCGCTACAGGACTGTCCTTCCTGGTTAAAGAGTTGCCGCTGACCGACTGGCTGGCGATGGCCGCTATCGTCCTGGTCTTCGGCTCACTGGGCGACTTGGCTGAATCACTGCTCAAACGCAGCCTGAATATCAAGGACTCAGGAAAGATCCTGCCCGGACATGGCGGCATTTTGGATCGATTCGATACCATGCTTATTTCAGCACCTTTTGTATTTTTGTATTTCTTTTTACGCCTTTCTATCTGAACCTTATGACAATACACAAAGAAGGATATAAAACCATCCTCATTGCCTTTTTATTTGTTGCCGCATTTCTGCTGGCGCTGAACGACATCCTGGAGGATCAGAGCTGGTTCCATTACACCATGTATGCCCTAGGGCTCTGGTTTTTTATCATGATTGTCAGGTTCTTCCGGTCGCCGAAACGGGTGGTGACGGGCGGTGAGAAAGTCATCCTTTGCCCGGCCGACGGGAAGGTAGTGGTCATTGAACGTACCATCGAACCGGAATACTTCAAGGATGAACGGATCCAGGTTTCGATTTTTATGTCGGCAACCAACGTCCATGTGAACTGGTTCCCGGTTACGGGCGAGATCGTCTATTACTTCTACCATCCCGGCAAACATATGGTCGCCTTCAATCCTAAGGCATCATTGGAAAACGAACGGTCAACCACCGTCATCCAGGCATTTGATCATAAAAAGATCCTGGTCAGGCAGATTGCCGGTGCCATGGCCCGCCGCATCAAATGTTACCCGAAGATTGGCGAACCGGTCATCCAGGGAGAAGAACTCGGTTTCATCAAGTTCGGCTCACGGGTCGACCTGCTCCTGCCGGTAGATACCAAACTCGAGATCAAACTGAACCAGAAGGTAACCGGCCAGCAAACGATCATTGGATATCTGAGCTAATCAAGCGCCCTCTTTAGAAACTGGTTGAAGGGATACATCGTTTTGAAAACCGTGGCAGGCAACTCATTAAAGAGGTCTGAATTAACCAACTCATCCCCTGCAGGGAAGGTCAGAATATAATGTTTGTGCTTCAACAGGTCGATTTCCGCGAAATCTTTAGGGAAATCCTTGGGTGCAGTCTTTACCTTTTCAATTTCCGACAACCCGTCACAATATTTCCTTAGTTTTTTATCGTTCAGGATTGCCTGGAATTCTGAAATATTGTAATAGATCTCCTTTCTCATTTTTTTCAGCTGTTCGGGTTCAGGCATGTAAACACCTGCCGACAGGAAAGAACCCTGCGGCTGCAGATGAATGTAGTAACCCGGCCCCGTCCCCTTTCTCCCGGCCTGGGTAATCCATGCCCCCATATTGGTCTTGTAGGGTGATTTGTCTTTGGCAAACCGCACATCCCTGAAAATCCTGAACATACATTCCTTTGCCTCCACAAACCTGACAGAATCGTCAAAGCCGGCAATGAGGTGAATGATTGAATTGACGTACGATTCGACCTCCTTTTTTGCCGCGTCGTACTGATCCTTGTGGGCATGAAACCACTCACGGTCATTATTGTTTTCCAGCTGGGATAAAAAATCCAGGACATCTCTTTTCATACTTCTGTTTTATAAGGCAAACTTACTAAAAATTCGGGAAAATGATCCCCTCCCGATCAACCCTTCTACGGTGAATCAGGTAAAATTTTCCTCTTTTTTTCAACACACCCATTACCTTTTCAAAGTTTTCCGATTAAGCAGTAAAACGATGCCATGAGAACACTGATGATTTTTATGCTGCTTTTCCCCGGGATTTACCAGGGATTTGCCGCGGGAGAGCGCACCCCCGCTGGAGGCCGTTCACAGGCCATGGGTGGAACTTCTGTCACCCAGGGCGACTTATGGTCGCTCAGCAACAATCAGGCCGGCGCTGCCTGGTTAAAGGGAGGCAGCGCCGGCCTGAGTTTCCAGAACCGATTCCTGCTGAAGGAGCTGATGTACCAACAGGTCGCCCTGGCCTGGGCCGTACCCCCGGGAACCTTCGGCATGATGGCAGGCAGGTACGGCAATGGCGATTACAATGAAATAAAGGCAGGGCTGAGCTTTGCAAGGCAGTTTGGAAAACACGTTGCCGCCGGCGTCCAGCTCGACTACCTCAGGATTCACCTTTCTGACGACTATGGCAATAAAAACTTGCTGACCTGCGAAATCGGGATCCAATACCGGGCCGGTCACCGGCTGTGCATCGGCATCCAGGTATTGAACCCCATCCCTGTGAAAATTACGAGATATCCCGAAGAACTGTTACCGGCAACCCTTTGCGCAGGTCTTTCATACAGCCTGTCCGAAACATTCATGATTGCCGTCGAAGCGGAAAAGGAGCTTGTACAGAAATTACAATTCAGGGCCGGGGCGGAGTACCATTTTGCAAAACCCTTGTATGTAAGGATCGGCCTTTCAACAAACCCTGCCTCCTTTACCTTTGGCTTTGGGCTGGAATATGGCAAACTCACGATTGACATGGCCTCAGGGTACCACCAGTCCCTTGGATTCAGTCCTTCGGGATCTGTTGTCTATTCGTTCTGAAGTCACAGGCATTACCTTGTACCCCCCGAACAAACCTAACGATACCCTGGTTTATTGAACAATCTAAAAAATAATGAGCATGATTCCACTAGTATATAAATTGTCATTTGCAGTCCTGCTGCTGGTTCCCGCGACAATCATCGGCCAGGTTGACAATATCGAAGATCAGGTCGAGAAAACTGCTGAAACACTCGAAACCGAACATGATTACAATGACCTTGCCGAAGATCTTGACCATCTTGCCAGTCACGCGGTAAAGCTAAACTGTGTCAGGGAAGAGGATGACCTGGCCCCGATACCATTTATCACGCCGGGCCAGCGGAGGGAACTATTTGACTTTATCAGGAATTACGGGGAGGTCCTGTCAGTTTACGAACTCTCTTCAATTCGCGGATTCGACAGCCTGGTCATCCGTTCCATTGAACCCTATATCTCGGTTTCCCCTCCATCCCACTCACCTCCCTTCACGCTGAAGAGCCTTGCCATATCAGGCCATCACGACATCCTGCTGCGTGTCGGACAAAGCTTTCCTGCATCCGCAGGCTTCCTGAAGGGCGATTCCGCCAGGAAATCCAGACCTGATACGTATTACCGGGGAAGTCAGCAGCACTTGTATTTTCGGTATACTTTCAGCTGGCATGATAAGATCAGGATCGGCATTGCGGGAGAAAAGGATCCCGGCGAACAGTTTTTCCGCGGAGGGCAACCCAACGGCATGGATTTCTATTCCATTTACCTGAACCTGTCGAACGTCGGGATCATCAAAAACCTGACTGCCGGGAATTTCCGGGCATCCTTCGGACAAGGGCTCACCCTCGGGTCGGGCTTTTCCCTTTTTTCGGTACCAGGATGGTCCATGAACCTGCCGCTGGCAACAGGAATCAGGCCAAACCTGGGAATGAGCGAAGGTCGTTATCTCAGAGGAGTTGCCGCGACCCTGAAGTTCAAACCTTTTGAATTCAGCGCGTTTGTCTCCTTCCATCCCGTGGATGCGAACTGCCCCGCAGCCGACAGCCTTTCAAAACAGGTGCAGATGATCACCTCTTTTGTCACCACCGGGTACCACCGTACCGGTGCGGAGCTTGCCAAAAGGAATAGGGCGAAAGAACTGCTCTGCGGAGGAAATTTCAACATAAGCCTCTCCCCCAGCCAGCAGGTTGGCATGAAGTTCGGTGTTACGGCAACATGGTTTCACCTTTCGGCAAGCCTTGATCCTCAAACCTGCCCCTATAATCAATATAATTTCAGGGGTAGGGAAAATGCCAATGTCGGGTTTGACTACCAGGTAAGGTTACGGAGGATCTATCTTTCAGGAGAGGTCAGCAGGAGCAGAAATGCCGGGATGGCCATGATTGCCAGTGCCTTTGTTGCCCCGGATCCTGCAGTCACCTTCACGGTTGTTTACCGCAATTACCAGCCCGGCTTCCAGAACCTCTTTGGGAACGCCTTTGGGCAAAACAGCCTGAATGCCAATGAAAAGGGAATTTACACGGCCCTTTCCTTAAGCCTCTTTCCAAAACTTGCTTTGTCGGGATATTGCGAACTCTTCTGCTTCCCCTGGCTGAAATACAGGGTTGACAGTCCCACACAAGGACGGGAATACGGGGCAATCGTGACCTGGAGGCCCCCCGGCAATGTAACAGTAAGCTTCAGGTATTATCAGAAAAACAGCCGGATCAATGAAACTGCGCAGGATGGGATGGTCATGCATGAGCTTATCCCCCAGACAACAAACAGTTACCGGTTCAGCATCGACTGGACACTGCCTGAATCCTTAACCCTGAAAACCCGCATTGAAACGAAGGAGATCCCTGGCTCCAATGTCAACGGATCCTGCGGGTACCTTGTATGCCAGGATGTACAGTTGAATCTGGGAAAATGGCTGACCAATATCAACTTCAGGTTTGCTTTGTTCGATATCGGCAATTATGCCGAAAGGATTTACACCTGCGAGCCGGAGGTGCTGTTCGGGTACTCAGTGCCCGCCATGGAAGGGCGTGGCATCAGGAGTTGCCTGGTCATGAAGTTTTGCATGGGCAAACACGCTGATATCTGGCTAAAGGGAGGAATTACCCGCTATATCGACCGCAACGTGGTTGGAACCGGTATGGATATGACCAAAGGCAATGTACGCGGAGAGTTTACAGGTCAGATGATGATTAAAATGTAAAGGCTGCCTCACGATGGGGGAGACAGCCTTCATCAAAACAAAGGGAGTGCTGAACATGCCTATTTTACATGCATCTTCATCTTCCCCAGTCCCTCAATGCCATGGATATTCATCCCTTTTGAAAGTTTTGAAACCGTCGACAGGTCGATATTCCCGGTCAGGCTCAGCACGGCAACTTCGGTCTTATCCTTCATCAGCATCACCATTTCCGTGATTTTGCCACCGCCATCCTGTTTGGTCATGAATTTGATATTTTGCCGGCCTTCGTTTACCGTCATCAGTTCCTTATAGGTGCCGGCAGGAAATACAGCAGCAAATTCGTTATAAACTGCAACAGCCTTCACCAGTTTCGTGGAGTCGAATGAAAAGGTCAGCACCTTCAGGCCGGTAAGCTGTTCCATCATCTTTTTCATCTCGGCTCCGCTGGTATCCTTTACTTCACCTTTTCCAATCTGCATCAGCATCTGGAACAGTTCTTTGGTAATATTGACCGTGGTAAAACCATCCTGGCTGGAATATTTATCAAATACTTTGTCAATCGGACTTTGCGCGTTCACGAGGAGCGGGAATGCCAGGAATGTCATGCAGACCAGGCTGAACATCATTTTTTTCATGGTTATTTGGTTTTATCGGACTTGGCTTGTTTGTCGTCCGGGTTAAAATTAATGGGTTGATATTGATAAAACTTATTAAAAAGCTGCACATTTTTCATCGCCTTATCGATCATGCTTAGCCGCAACGCCTGACTTAATCCGGAATTAAAATTGGAGGAGAGGATTAGCAGCGCCTCGCGGGCGTTATGGTAGGCAAGTTCCTGTTCCAGGCTGTTGTGGCGGGGTTTGTTCATTTTAAAAAATTCAAACCGGTATTGAAGTGATATCCCCAGCAGCAACAGAACGGTTGCCGCAATAGCAATATAATAGGGCACCTTTGTGGGATGGAGCGATCTGACAACAGGCTGCTCTGCTTTGGCGGCATGCGTGAGTTTTTCAGAGACCTTCTGTTCAAAATCAGGATCGGTTATCCCTTGTTTCCGTTCATCTGCAAAAAAGGCGAACATGGGCTGGTGTGATTTCAAATGGGAGGCAACCTCGCTGCCGCGGAAATACTCCCGGAGCGTTTTTTCTTCCTGCATACTGGTTTCACCCTCGTAAAACTTTCCGAGTAAAACTTCAATTTCTCTGGTATTCATATACATTCGTTTTTGTCAGCAGTTCACGGATACGCTTGCGGGCGCGCGATAATGCAACGCGGATGGCGTTTTCGTGCATGTCAAGAACCTCCGCGATTTCATCATATTCATACCCTTCAATATCCCTGAGATGCATGATCATTTGCTGTTGTTCAGGAAGCGTTTTCATCGCCTGGTGAATTCCATGGAGGAGGTCGGAAAAGTCGGCAGGGTTATCCTGTGGCATGTTCTCGAGAAACAGGCGGTGGTTATCCATATTTTCAACGGGAAATTTCCTCGCTTTCAGTTTATCGAGACAAAGGTTTTTCGTTGTGATCATGGCCAGCGCTTCAACGCTCCGGTATTCATCGAGCCTGTCACGACGGTTCCAGAGTTTGATAAAGACCTCCTGTACAAGGTCCTCCGCCTCCTCCGTTTGTTCAAGGAATCGTTTGGCAAAGCGGAACAGCTTGTGCTGAAGAGGATATACTGTATTTTGAAATTCCCTGAGGTCCATATGCAACATGAGACGAACTTCTGCCTTTAATATTACAAAAGGACGAAAAAAATGGCAATCAGATAACAGAAATTTCATTGTTACCCGGGTTATCTGAAAAATCTAAAACTCCATGCCAGGCTTTCCGGGCTTGAATGGTATCCAAATTTGTTTATTTTTGCAACACACATCGCTACAATCCATCGATTATTCACGAACAACCAACCTATCATGTTTAAAGGACATCCAAAAGGGCTCTATGTGGCATTTTTTGCCAACATGGGCGAACGCTTCGGTTATTACACCATGCTGGCGATTTTCGTATTGTATCTGCAATCGAAGTTTGGCTGGTCGACCACCCAGACCGGCCATGTTTACGGCTTTTTTCTGTTTGGCATCTATTTCCTGCCATTGCTGGGCGGTATCATTGCCGACAATGTGCTAGGTTACGGCAAGACGATCCTGCTCGGGATCATTGTCATGTTTTCGGGATACGCCCTGCTGGCCTGGCCCGGTACAGGCGAAACCTTCATCTATGTCGCGCTGGGTGTCATATCGCTGGGAACCGGCCTTTTCAAGGGAAATCTGCAGGCCCTCGTAGGGAACATGTATGACGATGCGAAATACAGCAAACTCAGGGATTCGGCCTTCAGCCTGTTCTACATGGGGATCAACATCGGCGCATTTTTCGCCCCGAGCGCTGCCGGCGGCATGAGGAACTTTATCCTCGGCAGGAGCGGATTTACCTACGATTCGGCGATTCCCGACCTTGCGCATAAGTTTTTAAACAAAACCCTTGAAAACCCGGCCCAGCTGGAGCAGTTTGCCCATACCCAGGCCGGCGGAAGATTTACCGACCTTCATGAATTCTGCACCCAGTACATTGCCAGCATCAGCCAGGCCTACAATGCAGGCTTTGCCGTTGCCGCCCTGAGTATGATCGCTTCGCTGGTGATTTTCATCGGGTTCAGGAAACATTACAAATCGGCCGACGTAACCCACAAACAGCAAAAGGCTGCCAAGGCACCCAACCTCGTTGAACTGACCCCGGCACAGACGAAGGACAGGCTCGTTGCCCTTGGCCTGGTATTCGTTGTCGTGATGTTCTTCTGGATGGCCTTCCACCAAAACGGCTTCACCCTGACCATTTTTGCCCGCGACTATACTGTTTCGTCGGTTTCACAGGGATCGGCCGTTATCTTTAACCTCGCCACCTTCCTGCCGTTACTGATCGGTATCCTCGGATTCGTATTATTACTGGGAAAAGGCAATTCAACAAAGACAAAATTCATTGGCGGCTTCGTAGCCCTGGGTTCCATCATCGTGGCATTTTTCACCATCCGCATGCTGCAGCCCGAAGGAAACAAAATCTCCCCCGAGATCTTCCAGCAGTTCAACCCGATCTTCATCGTATTCATTACGCCGGTCATCCTGGGCTTTTTCGCATACCTGCAAAAGCACGGCAAAGAGCCTTCCTCGCCCAAGAAAATCGGGATCGGCATGCTGATCACCGCGGCAGGTTTCCTGATCATGGTTCTGGCCTCCCAGGGGCTGATGAGCCCGGCCGAACTAGCTGTCAAAGGAGGCGTTTCCGACACCCTGCGTTCGCCCTACTGGCTGATTGGCACCTACTTCACGCTCACCATTGCGGAACTTTTCCTCAGCCCCATCGGCATCTCATTTGTGTCAAAGGTGACCCCGCCCCAGTTCAAAGGACTCGCCCAGGGCGGCTGGTTTGGCGCCACCGCCATCGGGAACCTGATGGCCGGGTTTATCGGCCCCTTCTGGGATAAATGGCAGCTTTGGCAGTTCTTTATGCTTTTGGTAGGCCTGACGATTTTATCGGCCGTATTCATCTTCTCGATCCTTAAACGGCTCGAACGGGCAACAACAAGCTAACACATTCAGGAATCCGCGAACTGATCTTTTCGTATCCAATCCCCGGGTGTCAGCCCGGGGATTGGACAGGGTTTTCAAGGATCAGTCCGGGAAAGTAGTCCGGTCTTCAGCCTGCTGTTTGCCGGGGTGTCGCTCCCCTGGTTGTCCCGGGGGCCAAGTATATAAGATGTATGCCCGAACAAACACAATTTCCGTGGGGACATCCCCGCCGCTTTAACTCATACACCGAGCATATCCGCCAGACTTTCGGCGGGAGGATGCAGAAGGTGGTGGTTGATGCCGGGTTTACCTGTCCGAACCGCGACGGGACAAAGGGGTTTGGCGGTTGCACCTACTGCAACAACGATGCCTTCAACCCCTCCTACTGCAATCCTGTGGAGCCCCTGCATTACCAGATAGCCAAAGGCATCGAATTCCACACCGTACGCTATCGCAGGGCCACGAAGTACCTGGTCTATTTCCAGCCTTACAGCAACACCTACGCCCCATTGCCGCGCCTTAAGGAGTTGTATGAAAATGCCCTGGAATACCCCGGTGTGGTAGGGCTGGTGATCGGTACGCGCCCCGACTGCATCGACGACCCTACCCTTGAATACCTGCAGCAACTATCAAAAAAATATTTCATCCAGGTTGAATATGGCGTTGAATCATGCTTTGACGACACCCTGAATCGCATCAACAGGCAGCACGGTTTTGCCTTGAGTGAACAGGTCATCCGCAAGACGCACGCCATGGGCATCAATACGGGCGCTCACTTCATCTTCGGCCTTCCCGGCGAATCCTATGACCGCATGCTGTCAACCGCGGCAACCATCTCATCCCTGCCCCTCGATACGATCAAGTTCCATCAGCTGCAGATTGTAAGCGGCACTGCGATGGAACGCGATTTCAGGGAACACCCGGCCGATTTTCACCAATTCAGTCTCGGGGGGTATATCGGGTTCATTGCCAGCTTTATTGAACGGCTCAACCCGGCCGTGGTGATTGAACGGTTTTCGGGTGAAATCCCGCCACGATTCATGGAACCTTCACATGTACCCGAAACAGGTACACGCGCAACTGCCGGCGACAGGAAGGAAATCCGCCAGGCTTCAGGAGATGATAACGGTACATCGGGGGGCATCACGAAACAACCGGCATCGTCCGTTTCATCACAACCGCAGCGGTGGGGATTGATCCGCTATGATGCCGTATTGCGTATGATCGAAAAGGAACTGGAACGCCAGGATACCTGGCAGGGGAAATATTATCAGATATGAATGGAGACATTCGAAGCCATGACTGCCCTGGAGATGGCAGTCTGCAACAACCTGATAACCTCTCCGGTCTCCGTTTTGGGCTTTTTAAACTGGGTGATTTCATTGATTTTACCGCGTAGTTTCAGGTATTGGATAAAACCGCCGAAATTCTTTCGTACCATCTTACAGTTGTTCATCACCACGAGCAACATCACATCTTCATCGGTAAGATTCTTGTCAGTAACGATTTTTTCGTAGATTTCCTCCTGTAGCTTCCGCTTCAGCTCCACATTGACCAAAGGAAACTTCGTCTGGTAAAAAACCATCATCAGGCTGTATTCCTCCCTGGCAATTACCTGGTTTTGGATCAGTTGCTTTAAGATGGTTTTCCGAAGGAGGAGTTTTTTATATACTATCCGCTGGATCCATGAACGAAGGCTGCGTGACTTTTTAGATGATTTTATCAGGTTGAGAACCCTGTCGAGCACTACATTTTCGGTCGACTTCGGATCGAGTACCACTACTTCGTCATTTACAAAGCCAATTCTTCCCTTTTGCTGAAGTTCAAACAGAATCGCACCGGTTAACCCGAACTTGATCTTATGCTCAGCAGTTCCAAACCATCCCTTATCATCGAGGGCAAGAAGAACTATTTTCTGAAGAAAGGTCAATTCCATTTTTTTCCTGATTTATCCATCCACTACCGGAAAATTATTTCCGTCGATAAAAATAGACAAAATTTTACTGTAAAAGCAACTAATTAAACGTCCCGCCTAGGTAAAGTTTGGTTTTTTCCATTTTCGGATTCCCAAAAACCTCATGAACAGTACCCTGTTCAATAACATCGCCCATGTACATAAACACCACGTTGTCGGCAATGCGCCTGGCCTGCCGCAGCACATGGGTCACCAAAACGATGGTGTAATCCTTTTTCAGCCTGATAAAACTCTCCTCGATCACCTGGCTGGAGATCGGGTCGAGGGCCGAAGTCGGCTCATCGGCCAGGATTATCTCAGGATTCACCGCTAGACCGCGTGCCAGGCAAAGCCGCTGCTGCTGGCCGATCGACAGTCGTGATGCCGGCTCGCGCAGGCGGTTCCTGATCTCGTCCCAGAGATTGGCCTCCTGCAGATAATGTACGACCAGCTTATGGATCTCCCGGCGGTTTTTAATACCCCGCAATTTCAGGGCGTAAGAGATGTTATTGTAGATCGTCATAGGCAGAGGGTAAGGACGTTGCGACAACAGCCCCATCTGCTGCCTCAGTTTATAGATATCCTCCCTTGCAGCCAGAATATTCTTGTCATCAATCACAATCTTGCCGGTAACCTTCAGCTCGGGATAGAGATCGGTCAGCCGGTTAAGACACTTCAGCAGGGTGGTTTTACCGCACCCTGAAGGTCCCAGGATTACCGTGATTTTATTCCTGGGGATTTCAATATTGATATCCCTGAGAATCTGGGTTTTCCCTGCAAAGACATTCAGATCCCTGATCTCTATTTTCGTTGTGTTATCCATTCACTGACCGCTGCTAAAAATTGATTTTTGTTTTATGGTATCGTTTTCCAATGCCACGAGAGAACAAACTTACGATTAAAATGATTAGGGTAAGCACCAGGGCAGACGCATAGGCCCTGTTTTGCACCTCCGGCACGGGGGAAGATAGCTGGAAGAAGATGGACAACGGCAGGGTGGCAACAGGTTCCAGTAATCCGTTCGGCAGGTGGTCGGTGTACCCCGCGGTAAAAAGAACCGCTGCGGCATCGCCGATGGCCCGGCCAAACGAAAGCAGCACCGCGGTGATGATCCCCGAGATTGACTGCCTTGTAAATATCTTAAAGGCAATTTCCGATTTATTCGCCCCCAGCGAATAGGCGGCCTCCTGCAGCCCGATGGGTACCGTTCTCAGGATCTCATCCATCGACCTGATCATGATCGGCAATATGAAAAGGGTGACGGTAAGGATCCCGGCAAGCAGGGAGGTCTGCAGCCCAAAAAAAATCATCAGGGAAAAACCAAAGGCACCATAAACGATCGAAGGAATTCCCCATACCAGGTCAAGCAGGAACCTGATAACATCGATCACCTTTTTGTGCCGGATTAAGAATACATTCATGTAGAGGGCCACCGGCATGCCGATGAAAAAGGCCAGCAGGGTGGCGCCAAATGCAAGGGTCAGCGAACCCAGGATCGCGTTGAGGATCCCACCACCCTTGCCATAATAATAACCGCCATGGGGAACCTGGGTGAGCATTTCCCAGGAAATGGAACGGATCCCCTTCTCAAAGATGCTGTATATGATCAGCGCCAGCACCGCAAAGATGAAGAAGGTCGCGATGATCATCAGCAACTTGAAGAACTTTTCCTCTATTTTCTGGGCCCTTGTCAATGATCAGTATTTGTTATAGCGAACAATAAAGAAATGCATGATGAGGTTAAAGAACAGCGATACGGCCAGCAAAAGCAGGGCTGCAAACATCAGGGCGGAGTCGTACTTCGGAATGGACAGCATCTCCCCGTAGTTGTTAGCAATCAGGGCAGGCAGGGTATAGCCCGGATCAAATACGCTCTTTGGCAGGCGCACCACGTTGCCTACCACCATCAGTACCGCCATGGTCTCTCCGAAGGCACGGGCAAGGCCAAAACCGAACGCGGCAATGATACCAGGCAAGGCCTTTTTAATCAGCACATGCTTGATCGTTTGCCATTCGGTGGCGCCCAGCGACAATGCCGATTCCTTCAGTTCCATGGGGATGGCCCTGAATATTTCGATCAGAATATTGAGCACAAAGGGAATGATCATGATCGACAACACGAAGGAGGCTGCCAGGATGCTGTACCCCATGGTCTTCGCTCCCACCCAGGGGCCAAGGTACCTTGAAATGAAGGGGACAATTACCAGGATGCCCCATAATCCATAAACCACGGATGGAATTCCCGCGAGGATGTCGATGGCGGGATGCATGATCCGCAGGAAAAATTTCTTGGTGTACTGGGTAACATAAATTGCAGTAAGCAGGCACACGGGCGCCGTGATCAGCATGGCCACCAGCGTTACCCATACCGAACCGACGATAAAGGGATAAAACCCGAATTTACCGGCCGATGGTCTCCATGTCTTCGAGAAAATCAGTTCCGCCAGTGAATTGTCATGCAGCAGCAGCACCGACTTCAGGTAGAGTCCGATGAAGAGCAGGAACGGCATAAAAGCAACCACCAACAAACTGATGATCATCCATGTGTAATTAATGGCATGTCGTTGTTCGCGGTTGAGAAGATACATCCTATTTCAGCTTTTGCAATTCAGAAGTGACCTGTTCCGGCTTGATGGTGACATAACCTGCCTCATTGACAAACTTCTGCCCGTCAGATAGCAGCCATTGCAGGAAATTCAAAACCAGTTTGTTGGTGGGCTTGCCCCCCGACACCAGGTACAGGTCGCGGGCGGGAGGTGAAGGATACCTGCCATCATTAATGGCTTTCATCACCATGTCGATGTTGTCGTAAAAGTTCTCTTCCGGGTCGATTTTGCCGTTACCGTTAATGTCGATGGGGATAACGGCGAGGCCCGGATAAATTTTCCGGGTCTGCATTTCGTATACGAACCCCAGGTTATTGTACCCGATGGCTTCCACATTTTTCCTTACCGCGTCGGCCACGCCGGGATCGCCATTGACGCCCAGTCCGAGAATATCCTCCTGTTTCTTGTTGTTCAGGTATTTTGCCCACATATCGGCCGCCCCGCAGGCATCGGAACGGGTGAAAACCTGCAAATCGACTTTGGAATTATTTCCAACAGCCTGGCCCCACGTTTTAATATTGCCGCTGATAAAGATATCATAGAATTTCTGTTGCGTCAGCCCTTTGGCCTTAAGGTCGGCCAGAACCGGGTTGCCGGCATTGATGGTAGGCAGCACGGCATCTTTGGCGATGGCAATCCACCACGCCCCCCTTGCCTGTTCCTCCGGGCTTACCGCCTTGGAATACATCCCAAGGTCAACCATTTTGTTGAGGGCATCGGTCATTCCCTTGCCGGCCCCGCCGGCAGATACATTGATGGTGACCTGCGGATGCAGCTTTTGAAAAACCTCGGCACATTTTACCACCAGGGGATATAAAGCAAATGCCCCAGAAATAGTGATCTTGCCCTTGAGCGTATCTCCTGCCGCCATGGATTTCCCCGGCTGGTTGCATGATGGAAAAATGGTCGCCGAAAGCAGCCCGGCAACCAGGATCATAACAAATATCAGACTCTTAAACTTCATCGGTCTATGGTTTTAACAAAGTAAAGTTAAATCATTCTGTTGATTCAGTAAGCCGGAAAGAAAAAAAAATAAACTGCTCAGGATAAAAAGTGGTTTATGATATCTTCCACCCTAACTCCTTCGGCTTCGGCTTTATAATTCCGGACGATCCTGTGTCGTAACACGGAAGTGGCGACAGCCTTTACATCTTCGATATCGGGTGAATATTTCCCGTTCAGTACGGCATGACATTTGGCCCCGAGGATGAGGTACTGCGACGCTCTCGGGCCGGCGCCCCACGTCAGGTAATCGTTGGCCCACGACTTGGTTTTGCCGGGTTTTGGACGGGTCAGCGAGACCAGGTTGACGGCATAATGAAACACATTATCGGGTACCGGGACCTTCCGGATCAGGTTTTGAAAAAACAGGATCTCTTCGGAAGTTAAAACGACCGATGGCAAAACAGTCTTCTCGGTTGTGGTTGCCTTGACAATCCTTATCTCCTCCTCAAATGAGGGATAATCCAGCCAGATATTGAACATAAAGCGGTCAAGCTGGGCCTCCGGCAACGGGTAGGTTCCCTCCTGCTCGATGGGATTCTGGGTGGCCAGTACAAAAAAGGGCTCTTCCAGGTGGTAACTGGTGCCTGCAACCGTAACCGCCTTTTCCTGCATGGCTTCCAGCAACGCCGACTGGGTTTTCGGAGGGGTCCGGTTGATCTCATCTGCCAGGATGATATTGGCAAAAACAGGTCCCTTGATAAACCTGAAATGGCGGTTTTCATCGAGAATTTCGGTGCCGATGATATCGGAAGGCATCAGGTCGGGCGTAAACTGAATCCGGTGATAACTCAATCCGAGCGCCTGTGATAAGGTATTGACCATCAATGTTTTTGCCAGACCTGGCACCCCCACCAGCAAACAATGTCCCTTGCAGAAAATGGCGATTAAAAGATTTTTCACCACCTCATCCTGGCCCACAATAACCTTGGAAATTTCAGCTTTTAACAGGCCATATTTTTCAACAAGTGCATCAACTGCCTGAACATCCGACGAAAACTGCATGATTTAACGATTTAGTTTTTACTCCATTTACGCTGGAATGTACATTGAGTGAAATCGCCCATGATGGCTACATAGGTGGTTTTCAACTTCATGGTGATCCAGTCGTCCACAATCGAGCTTTTCTTCCTTTCCAGGGCCACCTCCTGGATTCTCGCGTAGTCTTGTTCCAGGTTCGCCTTGTGCGGGCTGGTGCGCGATTTCAGATAATATATCCGGTAGTCCTGCTTGCCCCGCTCGGTGGTCAGCACCGGGGCCGACAAGTCACCCACCTTCAGCTTGTCAATGACAAAAAATATCTTGGCATCGATCTGGCTTGTCTCGAATTTGCTGTTCCCGGTCACCGGATTCACCATCATGCCGCCGCTGTTCTTACCGGGATCGTCGGAATAATAGACTACCGCCTGGTCGAAGGTCATCTTCTTTTTTTCGATCAGGGAGGCCACGCTGTCGAGGACGATCTTTGCCTTGGTAAGATTCACCAATGAGACTTTGGGCTGAAGCAGGATATGCCTGACGTTGATATATTCCCCGCGGCGTTCAATCATCTGGATGAGGTGAAAGCCATCCTCGGTTTCCACTGTTTCAGAAACCTCTCCGGGTTTCAGTTTGAAGGCTGCAGCTTCAAATTCAGGGCGCATCTCACCTCTCTTGAACATGCCGAGTTCGCCCCCTTGTTTGGAGGAACCCGGGTCTTCGGAGTAAAGGACCGCCAGCGTACTGAAATCATCACCCTTGGCAAACCTCTCCCTGAATCCCTTTAATTTATCCCTCACAGCCTGCTTCTCACCTTCGCCGATTTCAGGCTGCTTAATGATCATGCCGATCTCCAGTTCAGAGTTGATCAGGGGGATGCTGTCCTTAGGTAGCTTTTTAAAGTAGGCCTTCACCTCTGATGGCGTGATGGAGGCATCCTTGGTGATCTTGCGCTGCTCCTCATCGGTCAGCATAGTCTCTTTGATCATATCCCGGAAGTCATTCTTGATCTCAACCAGCGACTTCCCGAAATGTTCCTCCAGCCGTTCGGGAGTCCCGGCCTGGGAGATAAAATAACGCATCCTCCGGTCCATCTCCATCTCAACCTGGGTATCGGAGATCTTGATACTGTCGACCTGCGCCTGGTGCAGCAACAATTTCTGAAGCATCAGGGTTTCAAAGATCTGGCACTTGAGTTTCGTGGCAGTCCCCAGGATATTCCCCTGGCTGCGAACCTGCAGGTACTGATTCTCGATATCGGATTTCAGAATGACATTTCCACCAACCACAGCCACCAGCCCATCCACGATGGTATCGTTCTGTGACAGGGCCTGCCGGGGCATAACAGCTGCCGTGGTGATAAATATGGAAATCAGTAAAAGGTGCAAAATTTTCATTGTTTATAATTTTGGGATCAGATCCCATTAATAGATCTCGAAGACATTTTTCTTTTGTGCACTGGCATAGATAAAATCCTGCATACGGCTGATCAGTTCAATCTTACGCTTGTTCAGGATAATTTCGCGGACTCTCTGCTTTTCAAAACTCAGCGGCGAGGTGGATTCCTTGATCTTGAAATCTTTGAACCTTACCAGGTAAACAAACAGCGAATCCTGGTATTCAAGCTCCCGGTGATTTTTCAGAAAATCTTCCTGGTTGTAGGATTTGATGGGGATCTGTTTAAGCAAATCGCTGAACAGCAACCAGTTTTGGTTATCTAAAAAGTAATCGGAAGCCTGCTTCTCACAAAGATCGGCAAGTTTGTTTTTATCATCCTGGTTATCGGAACTCAGCAGTTTTTTAACTTGTTTCGACCAGGCTGATTTCAGAGGCAGTTTCACATACTGTATCTGCACAATATTATCCTTCAGCAGGAAGTTCTGCTGATTTGCGTCATAATAACTCTGGATCTCCTCATCGGTAACAAGGGTATCCAGGGTTTGTCTGACCAGCGCATTTTCATATTCATAGATGGTCAGCGAATTCTTATAGTTTTCAAGCTGTTTTGCGAAATCGAGCTGTGAACTGGTCAGGTTTTTCTGGGCCTGCTGCAGGATGAGCCGCTGGCGTATCCAGTTTTCAATAAAACCCCGGGTAATCACAATGCTGTCCTTTGCCAGTGTGCCGGGGGTGACAATCCCTTTCACATCCGATTCATAAAGATAGTCATCGTAAACTCTCGCTAAAACCCGCTCTGTTTTTTTTTTGAAAAAGGTGGAGCAGGAGGTAGCGAGAATCAAAAGGAAAATAAGTGTTTTATTCAATGGACGCTATTTAATTTTCGCAAGCACATCCCGTTTGACCTCAACCGGGTATTTGGCTCTCAATGAAAGGATCCATTCTTTTTCAAGGAAATTCTGGTAGTCAGCCGTGATCAGTCCGCGTGCTTCGTGGAGTTCCTTCACTTCAGGTTTCAAAACCTTCCTGACATTGACAAACACGGTAGTACCATTGGTGACCATATCGTGTGACAATCCGGGAACCCATGCAATCGTGTCGATCACCTTGTTTTCCTTGTGGCTGAATTTGGCGGTTTCAACAGTCAGTATCTTTAACGTATCGCCATTGATCTCCTTCCGCAGGTCGGTATCAGACAATCCCGACTGGATAAAGTTTTTAACCTTCTGAACCAGTTTGGCATCCTTGATGGTATAGATACTTGCATCGAGACGGTTCTCCCACATGTAGTTGTTTTTATTTTTCTGGTAAAAGTCCTTGAGACCCATGGTATCTTTTACAGCTTTCGACCAAACTTTCTGGTCGGTAAGGTCAAAGAGAAGAATCCCGTCGCGGTATTCGGTCATCAGCGCCTTAAATTCCGGGTATTTGGATTCAAGCTGTGAATTTTCCCATTTCAGCAGGCTTTCATCGACAAACTCAGAATACTGTTTGTTCACGTAAAAGTCGATCTTCATTTTATCCTGCTTATGCTGGTTGGTGGCAAGGAAGTCGGCAAAATCCTTCTGTAAAAAGGACATGTTGCCAACCTTGCAGATCACCTTGGTAAGATCTTTGGCCTGTGCTGCCTGCCATTTCCCGAAAAAGATGCTGTCGGTGACCACCTTGTAGAATTCCTTCAGGGCATCCTGGCTGTCGGTCACCGGGTAATCCTTGCGGATCCGGGCGAGTACCACCGCGCGGGTTTGGTTCCCCCTGCTGTCTTTAATGACCTTTTGTTTCAATTCAGCTTTTTCCTCTTCGAGTGGCTTGATGGTTTTCTTATCGATCAGTTTTACGATATGCCAGCCATAAGGTGTAAGGATTGGTTTGGTATAATCGCCGGTATTATTCAGTGAATAGATGGCATCAACGAATTCAGGCACCATCCTGTTTACCCCGAAGGCAGGCAGTACGCCACCCTTTGCGGCCGAGCCCTTGTCATCGGAATTGGCTTTAACCAGCTCTTCAAAGTTTACTCCGGAGACTAAACGCTGGTAAACGGAGTCGATGCGTTTGTGAACCTTTGCAGAATCCTCGCTGGTAGCGCTTTTGGGAATACTCATAAAGATATGGGCAACGGTAACCTTTCCCAACGCCGGCCGGCGGGCTGTCACCTTGATCAGATGGTAGCCGTATTCGGTATGAACCAGGCTGGACACCTTACCGACTTCGGTATTATACGCACCGTTTTCAAAGGGATAGACCATGTCAAAGACTGCAAAAAAGCCAAGGTCGCCATGGTTGCCCTTCAGGAAGGGATGCTGCTGGTTGGCTTCACGGTCCTTGGCTGACGGATCCTCAGAAAATTCGGTTGCCAGGGCTTCAAACGATTCGCCCTTTAACAGTTTTTCCCTGACCGACATGGCCTTGTTGTAGGCGGCAAGCGTATCTTCCGGGGTTGGTTCCGGTTTCAGCCGGAAAAAGATATGGCTGGCGCGGAGATCGGTTTTCCCGCGTTCATAAGCCTCCTGGATAAGATGGTTCAGGGTAGTCTCATCGGTGAAATAGGGTTTTGCAAGCTGATCACGGTAACCATTGAGTTCGCTGCGGAAGGAGCTGGCGGTATCGAGCCCGAGTTCCTCCGCCTGCCTTACTTTAAGTTTGAAATTGATGAACAGATCAAGGTACTCATCCAGTGACTTTTTATCAATAGCTTCTCCTTTGATATTGTTTTTCTGGTAAATATTCATAAATTCCCCGACATGTACCGGCTTGCCGGCAATGGTCATGAGCACTTCGTCATTTTTAACCTGGGCAGTTGCCGTAATAAACGAGACGAGTAATAAAAGCGACAGTACAATTTTTCCTTTCAGGCTATTCATGTTTTAATGGTATTTTAGTTCGACAATTAGACTAACGACAAGAATCCAACTTAATTTTATATGAAACCATTATTGGTTTACAAACCCTTTAACGGCTGTAATTGGGCGCTTCACTGATGATGGTCACATCATGCGGATGGCTTTCGGCAACACCGGCTGCAGTGATCTTGATAAACTTGGCCTGTTGCAGGTTGCTGATGGTCTGCGACCCGGTGTAGCCCATACCGGCCTTAAGCCCTCCGACCATCTGATAGATTACCTCCGACAGGGAGCCCTTGTAGGGAACCCTGCCAACAATGCCTTCAGGGACAAGCTTCTTGATGTCATCCTCCGCATCCTGGAAGTAGCGGTCCTTGGAACCCTGCTGCATGGCTTCAATAGAACCCATGCCACGGTATGTCTTGAATTTGCGGCCTTCAAAGATCACGGTTGCTCCCGGTGACTCATCCACGCCGGCGAACAGGGAGCCCGCCATAATCGAATGAGCGCCGCCTGCCAGCGCCTTGACAATGTCGCCGGTATATCTGATCCCGCCATCGGCGATGGCTGGAACACCACTGCCCTTCAGCGCGGCAGTCACATCGTAGATGGCAGACAACTGGGGAACCCCGATCCCGGCAATGATGCGGGTTGTACAGATCGACCCGGGACCGATCCCGATCTTGACCCCGTCAACACCCAGTTTGGCCAGGTCCCTGGCTGCCTCGGCTGTGCCGATATTGCCAATGATCAGGTCCACGCCGGGATAGGCTGCTTTTACACGCTTTGCCATCTCCATCACGCCGCGTGAATGGCCATGCGCCGTATCAATTACGATGGCATCCACATTTTCACGTACCAGTGCGGCAACCCGATCAAGAGTATCGGCCGTAACCCCCACCCCTGCAGCCACGCGAAGTCGTCCGAGACTGTCCTTGCAGGCATTTGGCCGCGCCTTGACCTTGAGGATATCCTTATAGGTGATCAGGCCGATCAGCTTGTTTTGCTTGTCAACAACCGGGAGCTTTTCAATTTTGTGCTTCTGCAGGATCGCCTCGGCCTGTTCGAAATCGGTGAACTCGCTGATGGTGATGACATTTTTGGTCATCACCTCGGTGACAGGCCGCATATGGTCGCGTTCGAAACGCAGGTCACGGTTGGTCACGATACCAACCAGTTCGTTATTGTCGTTGGTGACAGGGATTCCGCCGATGCTGAATTCCTTCATCATCGCCAGGGCATCGCCCACGAGGGCGGTTTCGCGGAGGGTTACAGGTTGAAGGATCATCCCGTTTTCGGCACGCTTAACCTTTCGTACCTGCAACGCCTGATCTTCGATCGACATGTTCTTGTGCAAAACGCCGATTCCGCCCTCCTGGGCCATGGCAATGGCCATGCGTGATTCGGTCACCGTATCCATGGCAGCCGAAACAATGGGAATATTCAGTCTGATATTTCTGGAAAACAGGGTGGAAACGTCCACCTCCCGTGGCAGAACTTCGGAATAGGCAGGTACAAGCAACACATCGTCATATGTCAACCCCTCACCCCTGAATTTATCTGAATTTAGGAACATATGTTTCAAAATTAAGTGTGCAAATGTACGAAATTTTATAATTTAAAATGATTATAATTTAAAACCGCAGGACCCACTCCCTGCCCCCGCCCTGTATGGGCGACGGGCAGGAAATGGGTACTGCCGGTGTTTGAAAAAATCAGGAATCAGGGATATAATTCCCGGTGGCATTCGGTACAGAAAAAGGTCTTCCATTTATCCTTGATATCGATGGGATGCTGGAATTCCAGAACGGCATCAACGGTGGAATACTGCATTTTTCCGGTCGGGCCCTGGGCAATAATGGTATGGCACATGTTGCAGTCCTTGGGAATCACCTTCCCCTTCTCGCTTTTATGGCGGTCGGAGTGGCATCTGAAACAGCCGTCCGACTCAAGGTGGCCGATGTGGTTGAGATATTTGTTGGAGGAGGCGCGCATGTAAGGAAACACATTCAGCGAAAAAGCGCTTTCGATCCCCGCAATAGCTTTGTCAATCAATGGCTTTTGCGATTTGTAGATGGAAGGATAACTGGTTTTGTAAAAATTATTGATACTGTCGCGGATGTAGGTGAAGGCCGAATCCTTATTGCTGAAGGTGCCCTTCAGCACATTCATGGCCACCTTTTTAATAAACGGCAGTTCCTGGGGAATATCCCCGGTGAGCATGGCATTGTCAAAATATACGATCGGCGACTTATAGGAATGCGACGGGCGGTTATGACAGTCCATACAGTCCATGACCCGGTGAGGAAGGGAATCGATCGCCTTTTTATCCAGCATGTTATCGGTATCCTGGAAGATCTGTACATCTCCCGTCTTCAGGTTGGTGAACTTTACCCATGGAATTGTTTCACGATCCTTGCCCGGCGAAACATATTCAATACGCATATCGGAATTGATATGCCAGTGGATACCCTCTTTCAGACCCAGCGGGCTGTAGTTGGGGCCGAGCTTCATCAGCATCGAATAGTTGACCTCGGTATTCAGCGAATCGGTAAGATAAACCCGCTGGCTGCGGAGTTTCCTGGCATAGAATTTCTGCGGCCAGTGACAGCGTTCGCAGGTTTCACGGGCCGGGCGCAAATTATGGATCGGCGTTTCGATAGGCTGCGAATATTTGTGGAAGATAACGGAATACACCTGGTATAATCCCGACAGTTTCGACTTTACATACCACCCGGCACCTTCGCCTACGTGACATTCAACACAGGCAACACGTGCATGCGGTGAGTGCAGGTAGGTAACATATTCAGGCTCCATCACCTTGTGACAGAGTTTGCCGCAGAACTCAACCGATTCGGTATAGTTAAAAGCTTCATAACTGCCCATGGCCGAAACGATCAGGAACATAAAGGTAAAGATCGATACCATCACCAGTTTCTGCCGCTGCCGGGGAACATTCATGTCGAGAACCGGCCATCGCTGGCTCGGATCATGCGTTTTTTTCCGGTTGATCATCATCCCGATCGGGATCAGCAGCAAGCCGATCACCATGATCGTGGGAAGAATGATGTAGGTGAAGATCCCGTTGTAGGGATTCTGATGTTCGGTCAACAGCGCCTGGACAAATAATACCAGGATGAGAATCAGACTGTTAATTGCAAAAATAAAACCGGTAATACTGATCCAGTTCGAAATGGATTTTGGTAATTTCATATTTGTTTTTAATTTAGAATGTTTCTATTTAACATGCTGTAAATGAGCAGATAAAATTACTCATAATTCTGACAAATCAAAGCGAAGTCTCCTTTATTTGTGAAAAAATAAACATGAAATTATTCATGCCGGAAATGATATTCCCTGGCATTCACAGGTTTCTATTTATTGTTCCTTTAGCATCCGGGAAGGATAATCTCTTACAGCGCACTGCAACAGGCAAGGTAATCCGCAGGGACCAAGTGACTGCAAATAACTGGTTGATAGGCTATCTATCATCCATGTATATTGTAATCTTAAGATATCCAGAATAATACCTTGAAAAAAGTTATGGGATATTTTCCTCCGGCTCTTGACTTTTCCTCAATATTCATTATATTTACATGTGAATTCCACTTCCCATAATTATTCCTAATATAAGGAGGCAATCTTATGAAGCGTCTTTTAACTAAATGCAGTATTATTTTTTGGATTATCCTGTTTACAAGCATCAGTTTTCATTCATTCTCACAGGGCAGCGGTACCTTCAGGGCTGTAAACGACACGATCGATCTCTATCCCGGTTTCAGCAAGGTGTGCGACATCCTGGCCAACGATACCATTCCGGCGGGGGATACTATCAGGTTCGCAAACGTAGGCAGTGCCGGCGGAAAGGTTCATTGTACGGCGGCTCACGATGCCAACTGGAAATGGACCTTTACCTTCCTGGTTCCCCATTGGGGAAATCCGCCGATAATGGTCCAAAGGTATAAGTTGTACACGATGTCGATGGATACCACTTCGGCTCAGATCGTTTACAGGATCCATGACAAGAGTTATGCATATCTCAATATCAACAATGTAAATGCGAGGTTTAACTCAACCACGCCGCATTTCTTCTATGAAAATGCAGAGTACGAGGTCCCCAAGGGCAGCGGCAAGACCTCGATCTTTTCAAATTCCATCTGGATCGGGGGAAAAGACGGTCAAAAGCAGCTTCATTTCGCCGGGGAGCGTTATATGCAGGGACCCAGCGGCGCGGCAGGCGTCTCTCCCGACTTTTATGTAGGCCCTGTGATGGATTCTGCCAACTATTCCATCGTCCAGGACACCGTCTGGAGCTATATGTGGAATTTAAAGAAAACAGAAATTGATTATCATATATCACATTATAATACGCCCGGGTACCAGCCTGTTCATGATATCCTGACCTGGCCCGGCAACGGGAATACGACGCTGGGGCAGGCGCCCAAACTTGCACCCTTCTTCGACCGCAACGGGGATGGTATATACAACCCTTACGATGGCGATTATCCTGCCATCAGGGGAGACCAGGCCCTCTTCTTCATTATTAATGACGACAAGGGGTTGCATCTTGAATCAGGAGGAAGTAAGCTCAGAGTTGAAATCCATGGGATGGCCTATGCCTTCGATATGCCCGAAGATTCAGCGCTGAAAAACACCACCTTCCTGAATTACAAATTCTATAACCGCTCGCAGAACACCTACGACAGCACCATGATCGGCATCTTCACCGATATCGACCTGGGATACGCCAATGATGACTACGTCGGTTGCGATGTAGAACGAAACATGTATTACGGGTACAATGGCACACCCATCGACGGCACCGGGCAATCCTACGCCTACGGCGCCAATCCCCCCGTACAATCGGTAACCCTCCTGGCCGGGCCCTATATGGACCCCGACGGCATCGACAATCCCCGTTTCGGACCCACCGGGGCCCGCCTGTGCGATTTCAGCGTGAACGGGATCAATTTCGGGGATTCGATCATTGACAATGAACGATATGGATTGCAGCGGTTTTTCTACATAAACAATTCGAATGCAGGAGTGCCGGCCTATATGACAGATCCGATATACGCACCGGATTATTACAACCTGATGTGCGGAAAATGGAAAGATGGCACGACTATGATTTACGGGGGAAACGGCCATGCAGGGGCTGGCGGGTATGGCCCGGAATGCCGGTTTATGTTCCCCGGCGAATCTGACACCCTGAACTGGGGCACCGGTTGCGTGCCTCCCAACGGGCAGAAAAACTGGACGGAAGAAACGGCCGGCAACAATCCGCAGGACCGCCGTGGTCTCGGAGTTACCGGTCCCGTCACCTTCAAGCCCGGCGATACGCTCGATGTCGACATCGCCTTCAGTTGGGCCCGCGACTGGGGACCGAAAAGTTCCTCCACCTCACTGGCAAAACTCAGGAAGATGGTCGATATTGTCAACAAGGCCTTTACCACGAACAAACTCCCCAACGGCAAGCCGTTTAATGGCATCAACGGCCATACCGGGTCATATGATAACATTGTAAAAGTTTACCCGAACCCATCGGCCGGCCAGTTTACCATCGACTTTGGCGCGGAACCCCTGTTGGGAAATACGCCCATCAGTATCCTGACAAGCCAGGGAGGCTGTATCAAAACAATTTCCATTGCGCGTGGCAGCCAGACAGCCCGGGCAGACCTTTCGGATCTCCCGGCCGGCATGTACCTGATCTCCTTTATGACCCGCAATACCCGTGTTGTTAAGAAGGTCATCATCATCCATTGATTCTTTGAACCGCAAAACCAGGAAAAATAGTGTTATGAAAAAAAGTCTGCTGTTTTTCCTGGTAATGCTTCTCTGTTTCCATCTTGCGGCGCAGGTTATTCCTGACCAGTCGATGCTGATGTCCCATGCCCCGCCAACCTTCAGGGCTACCTTTAAAACCACCAGGGGCGATTTTACCATCGAGGTGATCAGGGCTTGGTCGCCCCTCGCTGCCGACCGGTTATACCAGCTGCTGAAAACAGGTTATTATAAAGGGAACAGCCTGTTCAGGGTACAAAAGGACTATGTGGTGCAGTTTGGCATCAGCGACCTGAAAGAGGTTAATTTTTTCTGGGACAGGCGCCCTGTGTACGACGAGCCCGTTACCGGCCATAACCTCCGGGGAACCGTATCCTTTGCCCGCGACGGGATGGTGAGCCGGACAACCCAGTTGTTCATTAATATGAAAGACAATTTCAAGCTCGATACGGTCGGTTTCAATGGGCTTCACGGATTCCCGCCCGTGGCCCGTATCATTTCAGGATTTGAGGTGGCAACCTCGTTCTTTGGCGGTTACGGCTTTGAACCCGCCAACTACCAGGATTCGGTCATGATCCATGGCAACAACTGGCTGAAGCCGAAATTTCCCGAACTCGACAGGATCACCGAAACGGTCATCCTAGACGAATAGCGGCCTATAACGCCGTAAATTCTGTTTTTACCGTGATGTACCCGGGGTAGGTGATTTTTATCCCGGCAACGAACAGGGTGGGCTTCAGCTTGACGGTAAATCGGGTGGGTTGCTTTCCGGCTCCTGCAAGATTCGAACAGAAATTGATCATGGCATTGGCAGGTTTGCCCGAAAGCACCTGCTTCAGATCAACATTTACCTGAACAGGAATTGTCTGCACACCCATCGGCGGGATGATTATTGACTGTTCCACAACGCCATCGGTCATCCTGACATCATCAATAAACAGGATCCATTCAATCCTGTTGAGCCCCGCTTCACTGTTGTTCGGATTATGACCCTCCACGTCAACCTGCAGGGTCAACGGGAATACCGGCCCGGTAAGCCCTGCCATAACACGGGCGGCATCCATGAAATTCAGGTCTTTCACCGATTTTACATTGTCGAAATCGATCCCCGCGAGATTTACATGTTCAACCTGGCGGATCCTGAATTCACATTTCCCCAGGTTTGACGCGCGTTTTGCCTGCCGGGTCACATCACAGCCCGTAAAGGCAAGGGCCATCAGGCAACCCAGGATGATGGCGGGAATTAAGGTTCTGAAAGTTTTCATATCCTAAGGTTAATATTCATTCCAGCTCTTTATCTCCATTTCACCCGGTTTTATCTTGCAGAAGGCCATAATAAAGGCGGCGGCCAGGTTGGGATTGGTGATGAGTGGAATGTTGAAATCGACGGCTGACCGCCGGATGGAATAATCGTTATCGAGTTCATGTTTTGAAAGATTCTTCGGGATGTTCACCACCAGGTCGATCTTCTTGTTGCGGAGGTATTCCAGCACGTTGGGGTCGGCCTCCTCATCAGGCCAGTGCAGCACGGTGGAAGGAATGGCGTTGGCACTTAGAAAATCAGCAGTTCCGGGGGTTGCGAAGATGGCATACCCGTTTTCGTGCAGCTGGTGGCAGCATTGCAGCAGGATGGTCTTCGATTTGGTCGGGCCGGAGGAGATCATGATATTTTTTTCAGGGATCCGGTAACCTACCGACAGCATCGCCTTGAGGATCGCTTCGTAAAAGGAGTCGCCGATGCATCCCACCTCGCCGGTCGAAGCCATGTCAACCCCCAGCACCGGGTCGGCCTTCTGGAGCCGCGAGAAGGAAAACTGCGGCGCCTTGATGCCGATATAGTCTATATCGAACATCGACTTGTCGGGTTTGTTGAAGGGAATATCGAGCATCACCCGGGTGGCAATATCGATAAAATTGATCTTCAGCACCTTTGATACGAACGGAAAACTGCGCGATGCCCTCAGGTTGCATTCGATGACCTTGATGTCGTTGTCCCTGGCCAGGAACTGGATATTGAAGGGCCCTGAAATATTGAGGGAGCGCGAGATCTCCCGCGTAATCCGCTTGATCTTGCGGATGGTCTCTACATAGATTTTCTGAGGAGGGAATACGATGGTGGCATCACCCGAATGGACCCCGGCAAATTCAACATGTTCCGATATGGCGTAGGCTACGATCTCCCCCTGCTTTGCCACGGCATCGATCTCGATCTCCTTGGCCTCCTGGATAAATTCGGACACCACCACGGGATGTTCCTTCGAGACATTGGCGGCGAGGGTGAGAAAATACTCCAGCTCACTGTTGTTCGACACCACGTTCATGGCGGCTCCCGAGAGCACGTACGACGGGCGTATCAGCAGCGGGAAGCCAACCTGGGCGGCAAAATCGTAGATCTCACCGAGGCTGCTCATCTCCCTCCACCTTGGCTGATCGATGTCCAGCGCGTCGAGCATCGAGGAAAATTTGTGCCGGTCCTCCGCGTTGTCGATGGAGATGGGCGAGGTACCCAGGATCGGCACCTGCTGGTCGTACAGGCGCATCGCCAGGTTGTTCGGGATCTGGCCTCCCATGGAGACCACGACCCCTTTGGGATTTTCAAGCTCCACGATATCCATCACCCTCTCAAAGGAGAGTTCATCAAAATAGAGCCTGTCGCAAACATCATAATCGGTACTGACCGTTTCGGGATTATAATTGATCATCACCGAACGGAATCCTGCGGCCTTCACGGTGTTGAGGGTATTCACGCTGCACCAGTCGAATTCGACGGAGCTGCCGATACGGTAGGCCCCCGATCCCAGCACGATCACCGACATCCGGTCGCCGGGAAAGGTAACATCGTGTTCATCGCCGGCGTAGGTCAGGTAGAGGTAGTTGGTCTGCGCCGGGTACTCTGCCGCCAGGGTGTCGATATTTTTCACGCAGGGGACGATACCCAGTTTTTTACGATAAGCCCTCACCAGCAGCATGTCGTGCCCGGTATCGGTATTCTCCTGTTTGCCGGCAAGCCGTGCCAGCTGGAAATCGGAGAAGCCGAGCCGCTTGGATTCCAGCAGGAGCCCTGCCGGTATCTCTGTGATCCCGTTGATGGCCGTAAGCAGTTGTCCTGCATTGAAAATGTTCTTCAGCCTGTGTAAAAACCATTTATCGATGCGGGTGAGTTCCCATATCCTGTCGACGGTATAACCGGCTGCCAGGGCCTGGGCGATGACGAAGATGCGCGTATCTGTAGGATTTACAAGTTCCTCATCAATATTTTCAACCTGCAGTTCCTTGTTCCCGATGAAACCGTGCATTCCCTGCCCGATCATCCGGAGTCCCTTCTGGATGGCCTCTTCAAAGGTCCTGCCGATCGACATGATCTCCCCCACACTCTTCATGCTCGAGCCGATTTGTTTGGAGACCCCTGTGAATTTGCTGAGGTCCCATCTCGGTATCTTGCATACGATATAGTCGAGCGACGGCTCGAAGCAGGCGGTGGTCACTTTGGTTACCGAATTCTTCAGTTCGTGGAGGCCATAGCCAAGACCCAGTTTTGCCGCCACGAATGCCAGCGGGTAGCCGGTGGCTTTGGAAGCCAGCGCCGACGAGCGCGACAGTCGTGCATTCACCTCGATGATGCGGTATTCCTCCGACCCAGGATTCAGCGCATACTGGATGTTGCATTCACCGATGATCCCCAGGTGGCGGATGACCCTGATGGAAAGCTCGCGGAGCTTGTAATACTCGCGGTTGGTAAGGGTCTGGGAGGGAGCCACCACGATACTTTCGCCGGTATGGATGCCGAGTGGATCAAAGTTCTCCATATTGCATACGGTGATGCAGTTGTCGTAGCGGTCGCGCACCACCTCATATTCAATCTCCTTCCACCCCTTCAGTGATTCCTCGACCAGTATCTGCCCGGAATAGGAAAACGCGTTGGCAGCCAGCAGGTCAAGTTCGGCTTCATTGGCGCAGAAACCGCTTCCCTGGCCGCCCAGCGTATAGGCTGCCCGGATGATCAGCGGGAAACCGATCTCCCGTGCGGCAACCTGTGCCGCCTCCAGGCTGGTTACGGCAATACTCCTGGGTGTTCCGGCATCGATATCATGCAGCATCTTTGAAAAGAGCTCCCGGTCCTCGGTCAGGATGATGGTCTCCACGGGGGTGCCCAGCACCTTTACCTGGTATTTCTCCAGGATTCCCGAGGTATAGAGCGCAACCCCGCAATTGAGGGCCGTTTGGCCGCCAAAGGCAAGCAGGATGCCGTCGGGCCGCTCCTTTTCAATCACCTTCTCGACGAACTGCGGCGTTACCGGGAGAAAGTAGACGATATCGGCAACCTCCTCCGAGGTTTGGATGGTGGCAATGTTGGGATTGATCAGTACCGTGCAGATCCCCTCCTCCTTCAGTGCTTTCAGTGCCTGGGAGCCGGAATAGTCGAATTCACCGGCCTCCCCGATCTTGAGCGCCCCGGAGCCCAGCACCAATACCTTTTTTATTTCCTGGATCATGGGCGATCAGATTTTAGAATGGTTGACCATGTTGATAAAATCGTTGAATAAAAACCGGGTGTCGGTCGGCCCGCCGGAGGCCTCCGGGTGGAACTGCGTGGAGAAAAAGGGTTTCGTCTTATGACGGATGCCTTCGTTGGTCTGGTCATTGAGGTTGATGAACATGGGCTCCCAATCAGTACCCAGGGTAGTATCATCCACGGCGTATCCATGGTTTTGCGAGGTGATGAAGGCCCTGTTGGTGCCGAGCAGCAATACCGGCTGATTATAACCCCGGTGGCCATATTTCAGCTTGTAGGTCTTTGCACCACCGGCCATCGCCAGCAGCTGATTTCCCAGGCAGATGCCAAAAATGGGTCTCTCCTGCCTGATGGCCTTTTCCAGGTGACCGATGGTTTCACGGCACTGCTGCGGGTCGCCGGGGCCGTTCGAGACCACAAGGCCGTCGTAATCATCCTCCGTAAAATCATAATTCCACGGAACCCTGATCACCGTTGCCCCCAGGTCAAGCAGACACCTGATAATGTTGTTTTTCACGCCGCAGTCGACCAGCATGATCTCCAGGTCGCCGCCAGGGTAGACCTTCTTTTGTTTCAGACTCACCTGGTCGACCAGGTTGTCATGGGCAGGGTCATAAAAATCAATTTCCGCTGGATCCACCTGCACCAGCTTGCCGGGCATGGTACCCCGTTCGCGCAGGTGCTTTGTCAGGGCGCGGGTATCGATCCCGCAAATTCCGGGCACATCATGCTCGCTGAGCCAGTCGGAGAGACTTTCCAGTGCGTTCCAGTGGCTGTATTCATTCGAATAACCTGCCACTGCCAATCCGGTAATGTGAACCTGGTCAGATTCGAAGTACTTCGACATCTCCTCCCGGATGGCCCTTCCCGGGACACCGTAATTCCCGATCAGCGGGTAGGTCAGTACCAGTATCTGGCCTTTGTAGGAGGGGTCGGTAAGGCTTTCGGGATAGCCGGTCATGGCGGTATTAAATACCACCTCCCCGGCAACGGCCCTTTTCGCCCCGAAAGAACGGCCCTCAAACCGGGTTCCGTCACCTAATATCAGTTGCGGCATTCATGCAGATTTTAGCAGGTTTCAGTATGCAAAATTACATCAATGCATCCTTCCTCTGCCGGTTTGCCACACCAAGTTATGATAAGTTATTAAAAACGCTCAGAGAATCACCAGGATAAACTTGGTTTCGAAGGGTTTAAAACCGACCCTCACCGGGCCATAGGTTCCCGCAGCAGATGGCTGATAGGGCCATACAAGGCGCACCGTCTCTTCCAGAACATTCACCTCCGCGACAGATTTTGCCCTGGTGGCCAGGACCAGTGTCCCTGCTGACGATGCGGCATCCCAGACCGCTAATGAGTCGGCCTTCCCTGAGGTTTCGCGCATCTGCAGCACCACCCCAGCCCCGTCAGCCGAGGGCCGGGCGGAGACCAAAATGAGGCTTCCGTTATTCCCGGAGAAAAAGGAGTTTGGTAAAGGTGCGGTATTGGGTTGGCCCGTTGCCGGAAACACCCTATTCAGGAAGGGTACCCTGTTTTCCATCCCGAAACGGGTTGCCAGGGTGTTGGAGGGATCGCTGCCGGAGGTGACCTGGTAGTTCCACTTCAGTTCACCCTCCTGGCTTGCCAGGAAGTTTGTAGTCCAGTAGTTGTTCAGCACCCACGAAAAGATCGCCCCGGAGGCAGGATACTGCTGCTTACCCCCCGTGCCGGAAGGGGGTTCGGGTGTGCCTACCCTTGCAAACTTCCCGAGATTCAGTTCGCCCAGCTGCACCAGGGGGATCGCGGGTGAAACGAATATGATCTGGCCGCTGTCGCTGCGCAGCGAAACAAAGTCCTGGATCCCGTTCCAGTCGGAGGCGGAGCCCGCGATCTGCTCTTTGCCTGCAACCATAGTCCCCCCGGAAACTTCCACTACATGATGGCTTTTGGGAAGGGTAAACGGGAATGCAACATAAACCCCTTCGGGATCGGTCACGGCAAGCTTTTTCATGGAATAACAGAATTCAACCTTCTTTTCATTGTTGTAGAGCCTGATTTCACAACGGATCCCCGGATCACCGGCACATTCGGCCACCTGCCCCGTCAGCAGGATGCTCTGCCACACCGGGCCCATCGTATAACTGCCAACCCGCACATCGGTCCATGTTTTACGTGTGTACTCGTCCAGCTTATACTGTTCCAGCTGGCCCCTGTTTTTCCCGAGACGCTCATAGATAAATTCACCGGGAGCATAACCCGCGGCTGTATCAGTGAGCTCCCGGTGCCAGGTTTTGTCATAAAACCGGGTGATTTTTCCCGATTTCACATTTATCTCCAGCCTGTAATAGTTGTTTTCAAAAACCCCCGCAAACGAGGTTGATCCTGCCCCACCCTCCGGTGCGGCAGGGGGAGCCGCGATAGCTGACTGATTGGCTGCGGTTTCAGATTCAATACGGTAGGTGGCATATCCCAGCGGCGGAACATCCTGCACCTCCATCATCCAGTAGGTTCCCTCTTCGCGTGACATCACGGGTTGCACTTTGATCTCCCGGCCGCCCCGGTCAACGATCCTGAATTTCTTATCCGCGGGAAGGATCTGGTGATCGATATAGACCAGCGTGCTGCCCGACCGCTTCCAGCCCAGGGTATTGAATATGGTGATGGCCGGCAATGCTGATTTTGGCAGTAACGGTTGCACCCTGCCCATCATCTCCTCGCGGAGGATCCTGTTTTTCTTGACCGCGCTCCATACGAACGATTCCTTCTCGCCCAGCTGAACCACGCTGTTTTCGCAGAGCGGGTCGGTAATGCTTTCGGCGGCGCCAAAGGTATGTTCATCATAAAAGGCAAGGTCGTCGATGATTTGCTGCTGCAACTCCCTGATATGCTCGTTGGGTTTGATGCCCATGATGGCGGCAATGGCCATCAGCCCCTGGTTGGCAATACAGTCGGAATGTGCCGACCGGGCATAGGCCGTTTGGATAGCGGCCGAACCGAAGCCATCCATCCACCAGTCGGGCCAGGCACCCCTGACAACAGGCAGTTCGCCTGCATGATCTGATTTCATGATCTTCAGGAATTCAGAGATGGTGGCAAGCCGCAGCCGGGGCCACACATAGGTTTTATTCCACTCTTCCACCAGCTTGCAGGCGGTGGTTGAAGGAGGCGAATTATCGGTCAGGTAGCCGCTGAACTGGATGGCATAATCACTGAAAGGATACCCTTTCCCCGTGATCTCCTGCAGGTGACGGAACAAGGCTTTGGCAAAGGTTTCACGGGTGCTGAGGATCCCAAGGCTGTTTCCGAACATGTAATGTTCGGGACGGTTTACCAGCAGCCTGTTGCCCGAGGGCGACTCCCACCAGAAGGTGGTAGGCTTATCGAAGGGCTTGAGGGCGCGGGTGTCATTCTGCCCCATATTGAGGTATTCCACGCCTGCCCCCGAGAGGTAATCCACCAGGCACCAGGGAACCCCGTTGATATCGTCCTGCATGGCTGTTTTCACAGGAAATCCAAGTCTCCTGAACTCACTGACGGGTTGCAGGGTAGCAGCAATGGTGGCTTCATCGGCAAGGTCGGAGGAGTTCAGGAACAGTCCGGTCAGTTCAATCCGCCCTTCGGCAACCCTGCGTTTCAGTCGTTCCACCTGGCTCGCCGGGCGGGTTTTCAGGTACTCCCTCACGGCCCACGAGGTTTCACAGCTCCAGCGGAACTTCGCATCATCGGGCAGGGTGTCGGTCTGGTCGCAAAAATCAAGGGCATAATCGATGTAGCGCAGGTGATCGGGCAGGATCTCGGTTTGCGGACGGGTATAGCCGATGTCGGTGTGGGCATGCTGGACCAGGAAGATGGTGAAATGGCGAAAATCTGATATGGTGAAGCTTTTTGTGACCGGTTGCTGCTTCCCGATCGTCACCAGGGCATTATGTTCCCCCATCGGGGTATTCTCCGGCAGCATCAGCCTTACCTCGTTGAAGCCCGTCAGGAGTGTAAAACGGGTGACCGGCAGCCCCGCCATCTCAATGCTCCCCTTTACGGGGTCGCCCAGGTGGACAAACTGAAACAGCACCGGCAGGAAATTTTTATCCTTTCCCCTGATAAGGGCCGGCTCCTGCGTGACGGTCAGTTTTTCTTCTACTGCCGATTCAAAGGTCATGTACCACGAACGGCTATCCTTCGATTCTCCCACCACCCGGATCTTCTGGGGTTTTCCCTTTTCGGTCATTGCCGCTGGCAGGTTCAGTACCGCGTATCCCATGGGATCACCGTATTTGTCAAGCAGGGTGGTCCTGAAAAGGAGGGAAGCCCCGCCTCTCCCCTCCACCCGCCAGGGTTTCAGCTCCGATGAGAGGGGATTTGAAAAGGTAAGGCAATACCGGTCATTGACATACAACTTAAATGTGTGGGTGTCGGTGTTGGCATCGATGCCGAACATCCAGATAAAATTGACCTGTTTGCCGGCATAGTCGCCGGGCAGCGTTTCTGTTTCCCATTCGATATATTGCACCGAATCGATGGAGCGTAGCAGCAGCGAGGAGGTCACATTGGGCTGGGGAGAATGATACTGAAACCCGCCGCCTTTGACCGTTTTCGCATATCCCTTGAAAAACATGGCCGGCAGGTCAGGCTGTGCATAAATCAAAACGGGCGCCAGGAACAAGATGGCAAAGAGGATTTTTCTCATGGTTACTGCAGATAAAATTCAATGGAACCCGGCAAGCTGCACTTCGCCGCCGCGGGCAGTTTAGTTGAAAAAGAGCCAGCCCCTGGGCAAAACCTGTTTGGGTTGGGTTTGGCTCTTTACCGACACCACCAGGTTGTCGCTGCCGGTGCGGTCAAAATAGGCCACCCTGATCTTATGATATCCTTTGGCAAGGGCAATGGCTCCCTGCTTCTCGGCCGAGCCATGAAGCCCGTCGTTATCGACCACAGGTTTGTCGTCGATATAGAGCCTGCTGCCATCATCCGAACTGGTATAAAAAAACCAGACACTCGTTTCGGGGATCATCACAAAGCCTGAATATACAAAGCTGAAGTTATCATCCTGGTTACGGGGGGTAAAGACAAAGTCGGGAACGATGCCGTCGGCAACCGGCTTTACCTTACTATAATCCGGCAGGCTGTCCCAGGCTCCTTCATAGTATTTGTAGCGCAACCCGGGGTACATGGCCCGTTCCTGTTCCTGCCCCTTTATCGGGTCGGCTTTCCTGAACTCCCTGGTTATGGTGCCACTCACGGGCTTTCCATCGCGGAAACAGCGGCCGTTAAGGGTGGTTGTGGTTTTGATCGTTAAGGGCCTGGAAAAAAGGGCGGAGGCTGCCACGGGTTCCTGGCTGCCGGTGGTGTAGCGGATTTCCACATGCTCCCTGTCGGAGTTCATATTGACGGAAAGCGAATCGGTGAACATGTCGAATTCGGTGGCAAAAACCGGGGGATCGGTCTGGTCGAGCTTCCCCTGTAGTTCAAGGGTAACCACGCTGTTGATGGTATCGGGCGCAACTTTGGGCAGGTAGATCACCAGGGCATCCTCATTGCGTTCGGTCTTCAGGGCGGCACGTTGGGGATCGGCAAGCAGGGAGGCCTTTTCAGGGGAATTCAACACTCCCTGCAAAACGAGTTTCCCGTCGGCAGGCCAGTCGAAAACGTGGAGGTAGAGGATTGTTTTGTCGGCGGTGTTTTTGCGCGTACAGCGGCCCCAGGAAAGCTGACGGAAAGGACTGGCCTGCGTTTCATAAACTGCTTCGCTGTTGACCTTCATCCAGCGGCCGATGGCAGCCAGGCGCTCAACGCTCTCTTTCGGAAAAACTCCTTCTGAGGTAGGGCCCACATTCAGCAGGTAGTTCCCCCCCTTTGATGCGATATCGGCCAGCATCCTGATGATCTCGCGGGTCGACTTAAAAGCCTTGTCGGCCCTGTTATAGCCCCAGTGGTCGTTCATGGTCATGCAGGTCTCCCAATCAACACCGGGCAAACCCGTTGCCGGGATCTGCTGTTCGGGGGTGCCGAAATCGCCGCCAAAGGCGCCCTCTTTGGTAAGCCCCTCCATGTCGAGGCGGCCCGCGCCAACCCTGTTGTTCACCAGCACCTTTGGCTGCAGGCTCTTCACATAATCGTAGATCTCCCGGCCATGTTTCTCATTCCAGGTACTTTCCCATTCACCGTCGAACCACAGCACGCCGATATCGCCGTAGTTCGTGAGCAGTTCTTTTAGTTCAGCCTTCATGTAGGCAACGTAGCGGTCGTAGTCGGCGCCTTCGGTCGTGCGCTCCTTTTCCCATTCGCGGCGGGGCAGGTAATCGGGATGGTGCCAGTCCATGATAGAATAGTAAAAGCAGAATTTCAGCCCGTACTTTTTACAGGCTGCGGCAAGCTCCTTCATCGGGTCCCGTTTGAATAGGGTGGTCATGATGTTGAAATCGGTCTCCTTCGTGTCGAACATGCAAACCCGTCGTGGTGCTTCGAGGTGATCACGATATATTTCATCCCGGCATCACGGGCCATCTTCACCCAGGCATCAGCATCGAATTTAACGGGGTTGAACTTCGTGCGGAACTGGTCATAGTCATCGAGGGGGATCTCCGCCGAATTGCGGATCCATTCGCCGTAGCCGGTCTTGCCATTCCATTCACCGGCAGGAACCGCATAGAGTCCCCAGTGGATAAACATGCCGAAGCGGGCATCGCGCCACCAGGCCATACGCGAAACTGGCTCTGCCTTATCGGCATGGCTGACTGAGGCGGGATCCGGGGTTTTGGACTTTGATTTGGACTGGGCATTGGCGGTTTTTAGCCCTATGGTGAAGCATAACACCAGCAATAACAGTAAACGACCCTTCATATGGTTAGGTTTTGGTAGATGGTTCGGGTAAAAGAACCGTAAAAATAAACAAAATTGATTCATCACCGCAACAACATCAGCGTTCCCCTGTTGCTGATTTTTGCTTTCTTGTTGTCCTCGTAATAGATGACCCAGAAATAGACCCCTTCGGGACAAACGGTACCTGACCGCGTGCCATCCCACGAATCCAGGATATCCTGCGTGGTGAAAACCAGCTGTCCCCACCGGTTGAATATCTGCAGGTTAAAGTGGGTGATATTCTCCGGAGGAAGTCCGACGATGCGGAATTTGTCATTCAACCCGTCGCCATCGGGGGTAAAGGCATCAGGCATCCCCGGGATAACCACGACGGTGACGTGGTCAATATATTCCTGGCCGCTGCAGAGGGTGCAAACGGCAGTATAGGTCGTCGTTTCCATGGGGCTGACCACAAGACTTTTCTGGTCTGACAGGAATTCAGATCCCTTGTACCAATGGTATGTGATTTTATCTCCCGGTGTGATTGGCTCCAGCCTGTAGGGAATCTCGGTCACGGTATAGTTGTCGGCTGATCCCGGCACGTAACGCCATCCCTCCTGGCTGGCGCTCCACGAGGTCCAGTTCCGGTTTTTATTGGGAATGGTATCGCAAAGAAATCCCGTTTCATTCTGCAGGCCGAGGGTTCCGCGGTTATCCTTCCATCCGCAGGCAGGTTTGCTGAAGATATTATTTTCGATGGTATCGCCCTCTATCAGCACAATCTGGAAGGTGGCTGCCGAGGCAGGGCAATCGAACATGGGACACTGGCACCACATTACAACCAACCGCCTGTGTGGTGCCTCGCCGATGGTCTGATAAAAGATATAGGGACTTCCTGCCGTAATAGGGTTGAAATCCTGCATGCAGCCCAGGATACAATCCTTCGGGCTGGTCGGCGCAGCGCTCGGGATGCGCATATTACTGGTAGCGCCCCAGAAAGGTTGGTGGGTAAAACTGATCCATCCGTTCTCCCCGATGGAAAAAGTGGTATGTTTTTTCCCGTAAAAAGTGAAGGTGAAACCAATATCAAAAGGCCCTTCCACCCTGTTATCCTGGGTATAAACCCCTGTAGCCACCTTCCCGAAGGTTGCCGCGAGGGTAACCGGCACCCCGGGGTTTATGGTATCATCAACCCCGGCAGAAAACTGGGCAAATGATTGATGGCAGATAAACACCAGGAACAGCAGAAATACCGGGGCTGGCTTAAAATGGGCAAACAACCCTGTGATTTCGCATTTCGCATTTCGCATTTCGCATTTTGATTTACTTTCGTCTTCTTACTTTTCTTAGCAAATATCCAGATTTTAACTGAAATAATTTTACTTTTGTTCCTCCGAACGACCTTCATTAAACTCAACGATATTAAATCTCCAAAATTTTAACCCTGTATGAAAAAAGATAGCGCGATTTTCAAGGTCATCAAGGATGAATTGCACAGACAAACCAGCGGACTCGAGCTGATTGCATCGGAAAACTTTGTCAGCGACCAGGTATTGAAAGCCATGGGCTCCTGCCTGACCAACAAATATGCCGAGGGATATCCCGGGAAACGATACTATGGCGGCTGCCAGAATGTCGACATTTCGGAGCAGCTTGCCATCGACCGCGCCAAAGACCTCTTCAATGCCGACTATGCCAATGTACAGCCCCATTCGGGCGCCCAGGCCAACATGGCGGTACTGATGACCTGCCTGAAACCCGGCGATACCTTTATGGGTCTCGACCTGGCGCACGGCGGTCACCTGTCGCATGGCTCCCCGGTGAACTCTTCGGGAATCCTGTACAAGGCGGTTGCCTACCAGGTTGAACAGGAATCGGGTGTGATCGACTATGACAAAATGGAGGAGAAGGCTGTGGCCCTCAGGCCAAAGCTGATCATCGCCGGCGCCTCCGCCTACTCCCGTGACTGGGATTACCGAAGGATGCGTAGCATCGCCGACAAGATCGGGGCCCTGCTGCTGGCCGATATCGCCCATCCCGCCGGACTCATTGCCCGCGGATTGCTCAACGACCCGATGCCCCACTGCCATATCGTGACCACCACCACTCATAAAACCCTCCGCGGACCACGCGGCGGCATGATCCTCATGGGAAAAGATTTCGAAAACCCCTGGAAACTCACCACCCCAAAGGGCGAGATCAAAATGATGTCGCAACTGCTCGACTCCGCCGTATTCCCCGGTATCCAGGGCGGCCCGCTCGAACATGTCATCGCCGCCAAGGCAGTCTCATTTTTCGAAGCGCTCTCCGACGATTATATGGAATATGTGATCCAGGTCAAGAAAAACGCCGCCGCCATGGCCAAAGCCTTTATCGGCAAGGGCTACCACATCATTTCCGACGGAACCGACAACCACCTGATGCTCATCGACCTGAGAACCAAATTCCCCAACATCACCGGGAAACTGGTTGAAAACACGCTCGTAAAGGCCGATATCACCGTGAATAAAAACATGGTGCCCTTCGACAGCCGGTCGCCCTTCCAGACCTCCGGGCTGCGTGTGGGAACACCCGCCATTACCACACGGGGACTTAAGGAACAACACATGCTTCAGATTGTCACCCTGATCGACGAGGTGATCAGCGACATCGAAAATGAATCCAAAATCATCTCGATCGGGAAAAAGGTAAATGAGATGATGGCTGAATTCCCGCTGTTTGCCTACTAAACGTTGAATGCAGGAATGCAGGAATGCAGGAATGCGGGAATAATTTAGGAAAGCACAAGATAAACAGGCTGATTTCCGGGTATTGCTGTTTTAGATCGGAATCAGATTATTTCCGTTATTCGTTATTCGTTACTCGATATTCATCATTCAATATTCGCCATAAATGAAAACCCTTTATCTGGTCCGTCATGCAAAATCAGCCTGGGAAGAGCCGGGTGTTTCGGATGCCGACCGCCCGTTGATCCCCAAGGGAGTTAAAAAAACGAAGTTGATGGTTGATTTCCTTTTAAAACGGGAAACAACCATCGACCTGATGATCTCCAGTCCGGCGGTTCGCGCTTATGAAACCGCTAAAATCGTGGCTGAGGGGTTGAACTACCCGGCAAACAAGATCAAAACCGACCGGAAGATTTACGACGGCTATTACGACCGGATCCTCGACATCATCTATGGCACCTCCAACGAGGTGAATTCGCTGATGATCTTTGGACATAACCCGACCATCACCAACCTGGCGAACCTCTTTTTACATCCCGGCATCGAAAGCATGCCTACCTCCTGTATGGTGTGCCTGTCGTTCAATACCGACAGGTGGGAGGACATCCCCGCCAATGAGGCTATCAATGAGTTTGTCATGTCACCCAAAATGCTGAAGTAAATGGCGGCAAATGTAAAAACACCCATACTCAACCGCGACCTGAACTGGCTGTACTTCAACGGCAGGGTCCTGCAGGAGGCAGCCGATTCGCGCAACCCCCTGCTGGAGAGGCTGAAGTTCCTGGGCATTTTTTCCAACAACCGCGATGAGTTCTTCCGCGTAAGGGTGGCAACGCTGAACCGGATGCTCAAAGTTGAAAATTTCCATTACGACACGCCGGTAAATCCAAAGCGGGCGCTCAAGGATATCGGGGCCCTGGTACAGACCCAGGAGCGTGAATTTATGGCGGTTTATGAAAGGATCCTTAGCGACCTGCGCCTCCAGAACATCTTTATCGTAGACGAAACACAGCTTTCTGAATCACAGGGGCAGTTTGTCAGGAAATATTTCCAGGAAAAGGTCCGCGTGGGACTCTTCCCCATTATGATCAGCAGCCTGCGAGATATCTCCTCCCTGCGCGATAAATCGATCTACCTTGCAGCAACCATCGGGCGAAAAGACAACGCCATCAAGGATGACTACGCCCTCATTGAACTGCCGACCAAGACCATCTCGCGATTCCTGATCCTGCCCACCGAGGGCGAAAAACGGTTCATCATCCTGCTCGACGACATCATCCGGTACTGCCTCTCCGAGATCTTCTCGATTTTTGGCTACGACACCTTTTCAGCCTACACGATCAAAATCACGCGTGACGCCGAGATTGATATCGACACCGATGTCTCGAAGAGTTTCCTGGAGGTGATGACCGAAAGCCTGAAACAGCGCAAACGCGGCATCCCTGTAAGATTTGTCTATGACAAGTCGATCCCGCAGGATCTGCTCAGGATCATCACCAAACGACTGGAAATCACCAAGGACGACCCTATCCGGGGCGGCGGCCGCTATCATAATTTCAAGGATTTCATGGGTTTTCCCAACCTCGACCACAGGGAACTCGAATACGAACCCTTTGTGCCGCTGAAACACCGCGACCTGCCCATGAACCGGAGCATCCTCACCTCCATCCGGCAGAAGGACATCATGCTGCATTATCCCTACCAGTCATTCCAGTATATCATCGACCTGCTGCGCGAAGCCTCCATCGATCCGAAGGTGCGGTCGATCAAAATGACCATTTACAGGGCAGCGAAAAACTCCAGTGTCATCAATGCCTTGATCAATGCCGCCCGAAATGGCAAGTTTGTCACGGTCTTTATGGAACTGCAGGCACGGTTCGACGAGGAGGCCAACATCTTCTGGACCGAAAGGCTGCGGGAAGAGGGGGTCAAGGTCATCCACAGCATCCCGGGATTTAAGGTCCATTGCAAACTGATCCTCATCCGCAGGAAAGAAAACAATGACAATTTTTTCTTCTCCTTTATCGGCACGGGAAACTTTAACGAGGATACCGCAAAGGTCTATTCCGATGTGGCCCTGCTTACGGCAAACCAGGATATCTGCACCGACGTGGTGAATGCTTTCCACCTGATCGAGGAGAGCTACCGTCCCTATAAATTCAAATCGCTGATCGTGGCCCCGGTCAACATGCGCAACTTCTACATCAAGATGCTGCAAAGCGAGATGCGCAACGCTGCCAAAGGCAAAGAGGCCTGGGTGATCATCAAGCTGAACAGCCTGGTCGATGCCACGATGGTGAAAAAACTTTACAAGGCCAGCCAGGCCGGGGTAAAGATCAAGCTGATCATCCGCGGAATCTGCACCCTCATCCCCGGTATTCCCGGGCTCAGCGACAACATCGAAGCCATCAGCATCGTTGACCGGTTCCTCGAACATGCCCGTATTTTAGCCTTCTGCAACGGCGGCGACAACCAGTACTATATCACCTCGGCCGACTGGATGGTCAGAAATTTCGACAACAGGATTGAAATCGCCACGCCGATCCTCGATCCGGGTATCAAAGAGTTGCTCAGGAAGATCCTGGAAATCCAGCTCTCCGACAATGTCAAGGCCCGTATCATCAGCAGGGAGGAGCAAAACCAGTATAAAAAAACCGACGGACCGGCCATCCGTTCCCAGGTGGAGATTTACAACTACCTCAGGGATCAGGTCGGGGAGACCGCAAAGTAGTACAACATTGAAAAAAGTACCGGTAAACTGTAAATTAGAATCTAAATAAGTTCGCAACCAGGTGGTCTTCTTAAAACTGATCTTCCGTATTGTCTTCAACAAGTACCTCCTGACCACGGTGGCATTCGTGGTATGGATGCTGTTTTTCGACAGCAACAACCTGCTTACCCGCAACAAGCTGCAGGAAAAACTCGACCTGCTGAATGTTGAGAAACAGTTTTACATCCAGGAGGTAAAGAAAGATTCGACCCTTACCCGGCAGTTGGTGAGCGACAGCGCCCAGCTGGAGAAATATGCCCGGGAACATTACCTGATGAAAAAACCAAACGAAGATCTTTACCTGGTGATCGACACTACTGGGGATCGACATCCATAAGCACCCTGACCTGGCTGAAGCCGGGCACCCTCCTGAATGCCTCCACCTCGTCGGATAACATCCGCTTCATCTTCACGGTGGAGGCCTCCCGCTCGATTTTAACCATGATATGCTTGATGTAGTAATTCATGATCCGGGAGACCATCGGGAATTCGGGGCCCAGGATTCGTTTGCCAAAGACCTTCCGCAGCGATTTTGCCAGCAGGTCGGCCGCCTTGTTGAGCAAGTCGGCATCCTTGTGTTTTAATCTTACCAGCACCAACCTGACATAGGGAGGATATTTGAACTTCTGCCGCTCGGCCATCTGCCGGCGGAACATGGTGAGGTAATCGTTGTTGACCACATCACGGATCACGGCATGTTCAGGATTATAGGTCTGGATGATCACCCTGCCCTGGTTGTTTTTCCGGCCCGACCTGCCGCTGACCTGGGCCATCAGCTGGTAGCTGTGTTCGGCAGCCCTGAAATCGGGATAACTCAGCATGTTGTCGGCATTCAGGATACACACCAGGCTGACATGATCAAAATCAAGTCCCTTGGTCACCATCTGCGTCCCCACGAGGATGTCGATCTTGCGGGCTTCAAAATCGCCGATGATCTGCTGCAGCGAATGCTTGCTGCGGGTGGTGTCGAGATCCATCCGGGAAATGCGTGCCTTGGGGAACATCATGGCAAGCTCCTCCTCAACCTTTTCGGTACCAAAACCTTTCATCTTGATGCTGACCCCATTGCATTCAGGGCATTTGTCGGGGATACGGGTCACAAACCCGCAGTAATGACACCGCAGTTGGTTGCTTTTCTTGTGATAAACCAGCGTCACATCGCAGTTTTTGCAATTGGGCATCCAGTGGCAGATGTCGCATTCAAGTCTGAGTGAAAATCCACGCCGGTTCTGGAAAAGAATGGCCTGCTGACCTGCCCCGAGCGCCGTTTCCAGCTGTTCCAGCAATGCCGATGAAAAATGGCTCTTCATCCGTCCCTGGCGCAACGCCTCCTTGACATTGACCACCTGGATCACGGGCATCTCCATATTGGCATACCGTTCGAACAACTCCACGAGTCCGTACTTTCCCTGGATGGCGTTGAAATAGGTTTCAACAGCGGGGGTTGCCGAGCCAAGCAGGGTTTTGGCGCCGTGAAGCTGCGCAAGGTAAATGGCGGCATCGCGGCCGTTATAACGCGGGGCTGGATCCATCTGCTTAAAGGAGGAATCATGCTCCTCATCCACCACGATCAGCCCGAGATTTGAAAAGGGCAGCAACACCGCCGAGCGGGCTCCCAGGATGATGTCATACTGGCGGGACAGCCCGGCGCCGGTAGTATTATTTTCAAGAACCGCATTCCAGATATCCACCCGTTCATGCACGTTGAAGCGAGAATGATAAACCCCTACCCTGTCGCCGAAATATTTCCTGAGCCGGGTGATGATCTGCGTGGTCAGCGCGATTTCGGGCAACAGGAACAATACCTGTTTTCCCTGGTCAACCACCTCCCTGATCAGTTTGATATAGAGCTCTGTCTTACCGCTCGAGGTCACCCCGTGCAGCAGCACCACCTCTTTCGCGGTAAACTGTTCGCGGATCTGGTCCAGCGCCAGCTGCTGACCACCCGTGAGTTCGATGGTGTCGGTTGAAACCCCCGCCCCGCCTCCTTCGAACCGGCTGACCAGCTTTTCGTAGGTTTCAAATACCCCCTTCCCGACGAGATTGTCAAGCTGGGCGGATGTCCCCTTTGAAAGTTTCAGCAAATCGTGGCGTTTTATCTCGACCGGCTCCCCGAAGCCGAAGTGCGACAGGCTGACAAAGGTCATGATCACCTCAAGCTGTTTCCGCGCGCGCTTTTCAAGCTGGTCAAACAGCTCTTTCATGGCATCATCCGTGGCAAAATCCTCCGTGAGCCTCACAAAGGTTTCGCGTTTGGGCTTATAGGGGTCGTTCAGCTCCTCTTCGGGGAGGATGATCCCCTTTTCGATCATGCTTTTTATAACCGGGATGGTTTTCTGCAGGTCGAGGATCTTCGAAACCTCGGATATGGCAATGGTTTTACGGTTATGAAGCGCTTCCAGCAACAACAGCTCCTTCTCATTCAGTCCGGAAAGATCATCCGGCAATACCGGGTTCAGGGCTATCTTCGATTCGCTGGCCAGCTTGAAGGCCGACGGCAGGGCCGCATTCATGACCTCCCCCGGGTGACAGAGATAGTATCCCGCAATCCACTCCCAGAATTCATGCTGGACGGGGCTGACAATCGGATTTTCATCCAGTACCGAAAATAGGTATTTGGGGCTGTAATCTGCCGGTGCAACCTCATGAACCCTGTTAACCAGCGCGGTATAGATCTTCCTCGCCCCGAACTGCACCACCACCCTAACGCCGGGTTTCACCTGGTCATTCAATTCATAGGGAACCCTGTAGGTGAAGGTACCGCCTACGGGTAGAGGCAACAGGACGTCGGCAAACAGGGTGATCCGTTCCAAAAAAGATCGATTTGCTTGATTATAGGGCAAGAATCCGTGACATCTCCAGCATTTCCATGTTGATGTCCTTATGAAACTTGATAGCCTTGTCGAAGGGGGTGAAGGTCACCTCGTTTTTCACGATGCCGGCCATCTCGCCCCGGTGGCCGTCGAGCAGCCCCTTAACGGCCAGGTATCCCAGCGAACTGGCCAGAACCCTGTCAAAGGCGCTGGGCGAGCCGCCACGCTGGATATGTCCCAGGATCGTAACACGGGCATCCATCTCGGGCAGCTTCTCCTTGACTTTGGCTGCCACCTCATAGGCGCCGCCCATATCGTCGCCCTCGGCCACGATCACGATTCCCGAGGTTTTGCTCCTGCGCCAGTCATGCTTGAGCAGGCGGGCGATGTTGTCGATATAGGTCGTGGTTTCAGGAACCAGGATAAATTCTGCCCCGCAGGCGATCCCGCTGCGCAGGGCGATAAAGCCTGCATCACGGCCCATCACTTCGATAAAAAAGAGCCGTTCATGTGAGTTGGCAGTGTCGCGGATCTTGTCGGCCGCCTCCACAACGGTATTGATAGCGGTATCATACCCGATGGTGGCATCGGTGCCGTAAAGATCATTGTCAATGGTTCCCGGCAAACCAATGATCGGGAAGTTGAACTCCTTGTCGAAAATGGAGGCGCCGGTAAAGGTTCCGTTACCGCCAATGGCCACCAGGGCATCGATCTTCTGCGCCCGGAGGTTGTTATAGGCCTGCAACCGCCCTGTATATTCCATGAAGCGCGCACTCCTGGCAGTCTTCAGGATCGTCCCACCACGCTGGATGATATTGGAGACCGAACTGCTGTTCATCGGCTCTATCTGGTTATCAATCATGCCGTCATAGCCTCGCGAGATACCATAAACATCAAGTCCGCAGAAAATCGCCGTACGCACCACCGCCCTGATGGCTGCATTCATCCCGGGAGAGTCGCCCCCCGAGGTCATCACACCAATACTCGTTATATGAGCCATTTCCAATTCGTTTTATGTATGTAATCAGATTTTTCAAGATCCCATCCCGGTTGAAACCGGCAGGACCTCATTATGCTGCAAAGTTACAAAAGCTTACGAAAACCCCTTTTTCCCCGAGAACATTTCGAATTTGATGAACCTGCATTCGAGCGGACCGTTGAATACCGGGATGCGCCGCGAGGGTCGCAGTCCGATGAATTTTATCGATTCCAGGTCGGAGGAGATAAACCAGGCAGTGTAGCCGGCATATTTCCGTTTGAGGGTATCCCCGATCATCTTGTAAAACACCAGCGAATCCTCTATTTTCAACCGTTCATCATAGGGTGGGTTTGAGAGGATGAATCCCTTTTCAAAGGGAGGCGTGGAATCTTCAAAGGAGGCTGTTTTCAGGGTAATATCATCGTAAAGTCCCGTAAACTGCAGGTTTTCCCGCGCCGATTCGATGGCGCGTTCCGCCCGGTCAGATCCGTGGAGATTCAGTTTCACCTCCGACACCATCGCCCTGCACTCCTCTTTTACCTTTTCCCACAACACTGCATCAAAGTCGCGCCATTTCATAAAGCCCCACTCTTCGCGGAAGAGGCCGGCCGGCATGTTCTTGGCCAGCATCGCCGCCTCGATCAGCAGGGTTCCCGAGCCACACATCGGGTCGAACAGGGGGGTGGCCGGGTCCCATTCCGAAAGCCGCACCAGTCCGGCCGCCAGCACTTCGTTGATCGGAGCCGGGCCCGTACTCTGCCGGTAGCCGCGGCGGTGCAGCGACTGTCCCGAGGAGTCAAGGGCAACGGTGCATGAATCCTTGAACAGATGAACATTGACCTTCAGGTCGGGATTTTCGAGGTCAACCGACGGACGGGTACCCAGTTTGTCGCGCATACGGTCGACAATGGCATCTTTCGAGCGCTGTGCCACGAACTGCGAATTGGTGAAAACGGTGTAGGAGATCACCGCATCGATCGATATCGAATTTTCAGGGCCGATGTAATCCTCCCAGGCAAAGGCATAGATCTGTTCGTAAAGATCCTTTTGTTCCAGGATTTCAAAATGGAACAGGGGCTTCAGTACCCGCAGGGCCGTGCGGCAGGAATAATTCACACGGTACATCAGCTCAGTGCCGGCGGTGAAGGAGACGGCACGGTTCAGCTTCATGACATCCTGTGCCCCGAGGGTTTCAAGTTCGGCGGCAAGTACATCCTCCAGCCCCGATACGGTTTTGGCAATTAATGGGAAAGTTTTTGTTATCTCCAATTGATTCAATTTAAAGAGTTATTTTTAAGCTGGTTCGAAAACCAAGTTTGGGACTCAAGTCCCCTGTTTGTCATTCCATTCCCGGTACCCCGGCCTGAAGGCCGGGGTACCGGATTCATTCCATCCCCCGGGCTTTATCCCAACCTAATATAATGACCCTGAAGAATATATCCAGTCCCACTCTATCCATTGAACGCCCGTAATTTTCCCAAAGTTACGATTATTTTAAATTCTTATCTTTGAAAAAAAGATCGCTGCATGAAACACCCTCTTTTGTTATCGCTTCTGTTATTCGCGGCTACAGTCTCCTCCGTCTTTTCCCAGGAGCCCTATACGGTATCGGGCAGGGTCATTGATCTGAAAACCCGCGAATCGCTGGCCTTTGTCAATATCATCATCAATAAAAGCAATACCGGCGGAACCACCGACATCGACGGGAAATTCCACCTCCGGTCGGCTGTCCCGGTAAAGTCGATCCTGTTATCCTATGTCGGATACGAGCCAAAAACACTGGCCGTGGACAACCGCACCAAAGACCTCCTGGTTGAGATGGTCCGCAAAGAGATCGACCTGCAGGAGGTCGAGATCCTTCCCGGCATAAACCCGGCCCACCGCATCATCCGCAATGCCATCGACCACCGCGACATCAACGACCCTGAAAAGGTAAAGACCTTTTCGTATACCGCCTACGATAAAACCGTGATGACCCTGAACCTCGACACGGCGCTGAAAGGCGACTTTTCGGCGCTGGTCGACACCACCCTTGTACCGCATCTGAAGGGGATGGACGACGACTTCACCCTTAAACCCGATTCGGTAAAAAAGGACTCTTCCCGGAAAGATTCCACCACCCGCGAAATCGAGAAACTCGTCAGCAGCCAGTACCTCTTCCTGATGGAAAATGTGACCAAACGGAAATTCATGGCCCCCGACAGGAACTACAACAAGGTGATCGCCACCAAGATGTCGGGCTTCAAAGACCCGATCATGGTTTTTCTCTCAACCCAGATCCAGTCGTTTTCCTTCTATAAGCCCTTTATCTCCATCATGATGAAGGACTATATCAACCCCATCGGCAGCGGCACTTTCAGCAAATATTTTTTCAAACTTGAAGACACCATTTATTCGGGCAAAGACTCCGTTTTCATCATCTCCTTCCGGCCCCGCAAAGGCACCAACTTCGACGGGATGAAGGGGGTGGTGGCGATCAGCTCCCACAACTGGGCCATCCAGAATGTCAATGCAGAGCCCGTCAGGGGTTTCGGCGGGATGAAGATCAGGATCCACCAGATGTACGAACTCATCGACGGCAGCCAGTGGTTCCCGGTGCAGCTCAATACCGACATCGCCTTCAACAATGTCACGGCAGGGAAATACAAGGCCGTCGGCTCCGGCCGAAGCTATATCCGCGATATCGTGCTGAACCCCGAGCTGGTAAGACGCGAATTCAACCACCTCGACATCGAGGTCGATAAGGATGCCACCACCCGCAGCGAACCCTTCTGGAACCAGTACCGTGTCGACAGCCTTAGCCGGAAGGACCGGCAGACCTACAAGGTGCTCGACAGCATCGGCAAAGCGCAGAATTTCGATAAGACGGCCCGCAACTTCCAGACCATCATCACCGGCAGGATCCCGTGGGGGGTGATCGATTTCGACATCAACCGCTTCCTCAACTACAACACCTACGAAGGGCTGGTGGTGGGCGCCGGCATCCACTCGAACGACCGCCTTGCCGACTGGTTTAAAATCGGCGGTTTTTACCAGTATGCCTTCGGTATCTCCACCTCGAAATATGGCGGGGATGTCAGCCTGCTGGCAAACCGGCGCCATGATGTCACCCTGACGGCCGCCTATAGTTACGACCTTGTCGAATCGGGCGGACTGAGTTTCCCCCACGACAACGAGTCAATCCTGGCGGGAAACTTCAGGCAACTGCTGCTGAAAAAGCTCGACAGGGTTGAGAATTTCAACTTCTCCGCCGGGTTCAGGGCATTCAGGTACTTCCTGTTTAATGCTGGTCTCAGCCGCGATTTCAAAACCTCCTCCACCTACGACCTGGCTACCCCGGTGGGCGATGCCGTCATCCTGGCCGACCAGTTCCGCTTTACCACGGTCACGGCCGGCTTTAAGTGGGCCTATGGGGAAAAGTTCATCCAGACCATTAAAAACAAGATCTCGATGGGTACAAAATACCCGGTGGTGTGGTTCCAGTACACCAGGGGGATTAAAAACCTCCTCGACGGGGAATATGATTATGACCGGTTCGACCTCAAGATCCGCAAGACCTTCAACCTGAAGTTTATCGGCAAGCTGACGGTTCAGCTAAACGGCGGCTATATTGACCAGCCCATTCCGGCGTGCAACCTCTACTATGCCCCCGCCAGTTACCGGGTGGTCACCATTTTTGCCCCGAACAGTTTTGCCACCATGCGCAACAATGAATTCCTGTCGAACAAATACACCTCGCTTTACCTGTATCACGACTTCGGACGGCTCCTTTTCAAGGGTGCGCGCGGGTTTCATCCCAAATTCGCCCTCTCCCAGAACATTGGTTTCGGCTGGCTCGACCACAAGGAACGGTACAACCATAACATCCTCCAGCCGAAAGAGATGAACCTGGGCTACTACGAATCGGGTTTGCTTATCAACAACCTGCTTAACCTGAGCCTGTACAACCTGGGCGTCGGCGCCTTTTACCGCTGGGGCCCATACTCGATGAATAAAACCTGGGACAACTTCGGCGCAAAAATTACGCTGATGTTCCCCTTCTAAGGAGTACCTATCGGTTACACCCTTGAGACGAGTTCCATTATTTCAGGTATTATGGTTCATGATTATTTAGACCGGATCGAAATTTCATCTACCCTAACAAACGTTAAATTATTTATTTACATTTGTGCATATAATTTCCGACAAGAATCAGATTATGGAAGAAAACAATAATACCCACTCACCAAACGACCCTGAAAAGTCCAAAGCCTCCACACGTCGCAACTTTCTGAAAAACCTCGGCCTGGCCGGTGTTGGTGTTGCAACAGGGGCAGCTGCGCTCTATTCCGGTCACATTTTCGAGGCCAAGAAAGAGGCTACAGGAGAGAGCAAGGTGCTGCTGACCCAGGATGGCAAACTGGTTTCGGTCGACTCCCTTGAGATCAAATCACACGAAAAAACGGGGGAAGATCTGCGTGAATCGCAAAGCCGCGAAGGCATACCGGGCCGCCGGTGGGTCATGGTGACCGACCTGTCGAAATGCCGTAATGCCCGCAAATGCATCAACGCCTGCCAGGACGCGCATCAGCTTCGCCCTGAGCAATATCATATGAATACGCTCCAGATGCAGGATACACCCAACACGGCGCCATACAACATGCCCAAAAACTGCCAGCACTGCGACAACCCTCCCTGCGTGGCCGTTTGCCCGGTTGATGCCACCTACAAGCGTCCCGACGGCATTGTGCTCATCGAAAATGACCGCTGCATCGGATGCCGCTTCTGCATGGCAGCCTGCCCCTATTCCGCCAGGATCTTCAACTGGCTTGAACCAAAGGATGCCGCCGCCCACCAGGGCCAGGATTATAACGCCGAGCTGAATGTCCCGCAGAAACTGGGAACCATCTCAAAATGCCTCTTCAGCGCCGACCGCCTGCGCGAAGGCAAACTGCCCTACTGCGTGGAAGCCTGTCCCAACGGTGTTTACTATTTCGGCGATGAAAATGAAGATGCCGTGACCAACGGAACTACCAAGGAGACCGTCAGGCTGAGCAAGCTGCTCCGCGACAATGGAGGTTACCAGCTGATGCCCGAACTGGGCACCAAACCCCGGGTTTATTATCTCCCGCCAAAGAACAGGCTTTTCCCGTTTGAAGAAGCCAAAGATGCAACCCCTGAAAAAGTTTAATGACCATGGATGACAACAACCTGACCTTTGACAAAATCACCAGCGATCTCACCCACCACATCAGGATCAATAAGGGTTTCCTGATCTGGATGGGCGTTCTTACCGCCGCGCTGGCTACCTGCCTGTATGCCTATTCCCTCCAGCTGCGCACCGGGCTGGGCGTAGCCGGAATCCGTGATTATGTGACCTGGGGCCTCTACCTCTCCAACTTCGTCTTCTTCGTGGCGGCCAGCCTTATCGGCATGCTGGTCAGCGCCGTGCTGGGCCTTGCCGGCATGAAATGGATCACACCGATTACCCGCATCGCCGAAACCATCGCCGTGGCCTTTGCCGCCGTGGCAGGACTGGTCATCGTCAGCGACATGGGCCGCCCCGAACGGCTCGCTTATGTCTTTATCTATGGCCGCCCGCAGTCACCCATCCTCTGGGACGTGACGGTGATCATCACCTACTTCGTGCTCAGCCTCCTGCTGCTCTACCTCCCGCTGATCGCCGACATGGCGATTATCCACCGCAAGGTTGACAAGCTGCCCTCCTGGCTTAAGGTGATCTATAAAAGCCTGTCGCTGAACTTCACCGACAACCCCGCCCAGAACAAGGTCATCAGCCGTTCGATCCGCATCCTGCTCATCCTGCTGGTACCCGCCGCCCTATCGATCCATACGGTCACCTCCTGGCTCTTTGCCGTTACCTCCCGCGCCGGCTGGGACAGCACCATCTTCGGCCCCTACTTCGTCTCCGGCGCCTTCGTGGCCGGCTCTGCCGCCGTGATCATCGCCATGTTCTTCTTCCGGAAAAACTACAGGCTCGAAAATTACCTTACCGAATCCCATTTCGACAAAATGGGAAAGGTACTGGCTACCGTTTCCATGGTATATCTCTATTTCAACATCAATGAGTATCTGGTCCCGGGATATAAACTCCAACGGGCCGATGCCATTCACCTGGCTGAACTCTTCACCGGCAAAGACGCCCTCAGGTTCTGGCTGGTCCAGATTGGCGGACTCATCCTCCCTATCCTGTTGCTGCTCTTCGGTTACTTCCGCAAACCCTTGCCAATCCTGGTCATCTCCATCGCGGTGCTGGTTGCTGCCTGGTTTAAACGCTACCTGATCGTGATCCCGACACAGGAACATCCCTTCCTGCCCATCCAGCATGTACCGCATAACTTCATGGTCTACTCGCCAACCCTGATCGAATCGATGATCACCATCGCCCCCTTTATCATGGTGCTGATGATCATTACCCTGATCTCCAAATTCTTCCCCGTGATCCCGCTGCACGAAACCGCCGTCGAAAAGGGGGTGGAGCACATTAAGTTTGAATGAGAAATGCAGGAATGCATGAATGCATGAAATAAAAACAATGCAGAAAACAGACAGGAATTACGTAGTACAACAATATAAGCTTAGTCCTATGCATTTTAAGAAACATATTTTTCTCCTATTCATTTTCGCTGCCACTGTCAGTTTACGGGTTTCAGGCCAGGGCTGGATTGTACCCGACGACCAGAAGGCAGTGACGGCACCGGCAAAGTTCACCCCGGAGATGCAGAAACAGGGAGAGGTGATCTATACCAAGAACTGCCAGTCGTGCCATGGCCTCCCGGGAAAGGATAACTGGGTCAAGCAACTGGTTCCGCCACCGGGCGACCTTGCGAAAGAGAAAGCGCAGAAGCAAACCGACGGGGAGATCTTCTTCAGGATCACCACCGGGAAGGCGCCGATGCCCGAATTCCGCAACATCATCCCCGAAGAGGATCGCTGGTCGGTGATCGCCTTCCTGCGTTCGTTCAATCCGAAATATATCCAGCCGGCTCCCAAAGCCCTGGCAACATTTTCGGGCAGGATCGTCACCCTTTCCATGCAGTACAGCGATGCAATGAAGAAAATCGTGGTCACCGCCCGAGAGAAGATCAAGGAAAACGACAAGGCGCCGGCTGCCGGCATCGAGGCGCTGCTCTACGTTAAGCGCTATTTCGGCAGCATGCAGGTGGGCGAGATGAAAACCACCAATGCCAGCGGCGAAGCCACCTTTGAATTCCCCGCCGACCTGCCCGGAAATGGCAGCGGCAGTGTTGAACTTACCGCCAGGGTCAATGATCCAAAAAACCAGATGAAAACTACGCCCGTCACGGCTTCATTTGCCATCGGCGTACCGACAAACCGCCCAGGGCTTACCGAAACCCGCGCCTGGTGGTCCACCCGCGGCCACGCGCCCATCGCGCTGCTGCTTACCTATGCCTTCGCCTTGGTCATTGTATGGGGGCTGATCCTGTATATCCTGATATCGATCCTGAAAATTAAAAAGCTGAGCCACGCCTGACGGGCCAAAAACCAGAGAAACCCCTGATATGAAACGTCTCCTGTTTTCCTTTTCAGTATGCTGCCTGATGGTGATCACGGGATTTGCTCAGAACAGTCAACCCAAAACACCCATGAATACTGCCCTGGTATTGATTGACATCCAGAATGACTACTTCGAAAAAGGTGCCATGCCCCTGGCCGCTCCCGGCCAGGCCTGCGACAACGCCCGGCTGATCCTCGACAGGTTCAGGAGAGATGGGGCACTGGTGATCCATGTCAGGCATGCAGCACAAAATCCCGCCGCTACATTTTTCCTGCCCAATACCCCCGGCGCCGAAATCAACGACAAGGTAAAACCCCGGCCTGAAGAGATCGTCATCATCAAACACTATCCCAATGGTTTCCGCGAGACGGCGCTCAACGAGGAACTCCAGACCAGGAATATCACCAGCCTGGTGATCTGCGGCATGATGACGCACATGTGCGTGGATGCCACCACCCGGGCAGCCAAAGATTTCGGATACAACTGCACCCTCATCGGCGATGCCTGCGCCACCCGCGACCTCGAAGTCAACGGGCACAAGGTAAATGCAAAGGAGGTTCAGAACAGTTTCCTCGCTGCGCTGAATTACTATTACGCTACGGTCAAAACGACCCAACAGTATGTTGACAATAAATAACCGGTAACACTGCGAACAACATGAACAATGAAAACAATGGTTCAGGCATGAAACATCTCGGCACCCTCGGAAGAATCCTGTTTGCCCTGCCCTTCGGTGTGATGGGGCTGAACCATTTTTTCATGTACAACTACTATGTGGGGATGGTCAGCTCCTTTATCCCCGGCGGCGGGTTTACCGTGATCATCACGGGGCTGGCGCTGCTGGCCGCCTGCATTGCCATCATCCTGAAGAAACTTATCCGGATTGCCTGCCTGCTCCTCGCCCTGCTCCTGCTGATCTTCATCTGTACCATCCATATCCCCGGACTGTTCGAAGGCGCCACGGCCAACATGGCCCTCATCGAACTGCTCAAGGACACGGCCCTGATGGGCGGCGCCCTGATGATCGCCGGGATGTATAAGGAAGAAAACACAGACTAATGTGCCTGGTTGACCGGTAATCGGCAACTGTTATAATGAAACCTATGAAAAACAAGCTTTTCGGATTTACGCTCCTGATGCTGTGCATCGCCTGGCTTTTTCCCTTGCCGGTATTCGCCCAGGAGAGCCGTGCCGACGAACCGGGGGTTATCGAGCATCTTGATACCATAATCCCCGCGGGGGCAACCTTCTTCAACGACCAGGGCCAGCCCATCCTGCTTCGTTCCCTTATCACAAAGCCGACGATCCTCGCCCTGGTCTATTACGACTGCATGGGGGTCTGCCCTACCCTGCTCTCAGGCGTGTCGGATGCCATTGAACATATGGGGCTCGAACTGGGAAAGGACTTCCAGGTGGTGACGGTGAGTTTCAACACCGACGACACCCCGGCGAAATCGCTGGCCAAGAAGCCGAACTTCCTGCGCGAACACAGCAGGCCGCATGCCGACGGCTGGCAGTTTCTCACCGGCGACAGCGCCAACATCCATTCCCTCACCAACACCGTGGGCTTTATCTTCCAGCGCAGCGGGAACGACTTCATGCATCCTGCCTGTATCATCGTCCTGAGCCCCCAGGGAAAGGTGACCCGCTATCTCTATGGAACCTCCTATCTCCCCTTCGATGTGAAAATGGCCATCGTCGAGGCACAGAAGGGACTGTCGAGACCCACAATCAACCGCGTGCTGGAATATTGCTTCAGCTACGATCCCGAAGGAAGGAAATATACCCTCCAGGTGACCAAGATCACCGCCACTGTCATTATTTTCTTTGCCCTTTTGCTCTTTATAGTTCTTATCGTCCGGACATCCCGGAAAAAAACGAAAACACAAAACTGATAATATGACTGAAGAAAAGACTCATCACCCTGAGCCAAGTTACCTTGTCAATACCGGAAAACACAAAGGCCTGATGTCGTGGCTTACCTCAACCGACCATAAACGGATCGGGCTGATGTATATGTATGCCATGATGGTGTTCTTTATTGTAGGGGTACTTCTCGGCGAAATCATGCGGCTGGAACTGTTCCGGCCCGGTCAGCAATTTTACGGACCCCAGGTGTACAACGGGCTTTTTACATTGCATGGCATCATCATGATCTTTACGGTGGTCATCCCCGGACTGGCCGCGGTATTCGGAAACTTTTCGATGCCGATCATGATCGGTGCCAAGGATGTGGCCTTTCCAAGGCTTAATCTTTTTTCATTTTACCTTTACATCCTGGGAGCCGCCATCGCGCTGACCTCCCAGTTCCTGGGCAACGGCCCCCCCGACACCGGCTGGACGTTCTACGCCCCTTACAGCATCCAGACCCACACCAACGTGGTGGCCGCCGTATTCGGCGCCTTTGTCCTGGGATTCTCATCGATCCTCACCGGGCTGAACTTCATCGTCACCATGCACCGCATGCGCGCCCCCGGCATGACCTTCTTCAAGATGCCGCTCTTTCCCTGGTCACTCTATGCAACCGCCTGGATCCAGGTGCTGGCAACCCCCATCGTAGGGATCACCCTGCTGATGGTCATTGCCGAACGGTGGCTCCGCATCGGTTTCTTCGACCCCGCCCTGGGCGGCGATCCCGTGCTCTACCAGCATCTTTTCTGGATCTATTCCCACCCCGCCGTCTATATCATGATCCTGCCGGCCATGGGGGTGATCACCGAAATCATACCGACCTTCTCGCAGCGACGCGTCTTCGGCTACAGGGCCATCGCCATCTCCAGCCTTGCCATCGCGCTGGTGGGCTACTTTGTATGGGCCCACCACATGTACACCTCCGGGATGAGCCCCACTGCCCGCTGGATCTTCTCACTGCTCACCTTCCTGGTAGCCGTCCCAAGCGCCATCAAGGTGTTCAACTGGGTGACCACCATGTATAAAGGCTCCATCGACCTTAAACCGCCCTTCCTCTTCGCCCTCGGTTTTATCTTTCTCTTTATGATCGGCGGCATGACCGGGCTTACCCTGGGCGCCCTGGCTACCAACATCCACGTTCACGACACCGCTTACGTGGTGGCCCACTTCCACTATATCGTCTTCGGCGGGGTCGGCTTTGCCTTCTTTGCCGCCATCCACTACTGGTACCCCAAGATGTACGGCAGGATGTATAACTTCAAACGGGCCAACTGGGCCTTCGGGTTCCTCTTCATCGGCTTTAACCTGCTCTATTTCCCGCAGTTCGTCATCGGGATCATGGGCATGCCGCGCCGGTATTACGACTACCTCCCGCAGTACACCCTGGGGATGCAGCTCTCCTTCTTCGGCGGTATCCTCCTGCTGATCGGCATCATCCTCATGCTGACAAACCTCTTCAGCAAAAAAGGGGGAAAAGCCCCCGACAACCCCTGGGGCGGCCGTACCTGGGAGTGGACCATCCCTTCACCCCCGCCGCTTGAGAACTTCGACGTAATGCCCGAAATGGGAGAAAATGAAACACCGTACGACTATAAGTAGCCAGCAACGGGATAACCGAATGAACAACAATAAATTTGCCGGATTCGTAATTTAATTTCAAATTTTAATTAATCATATGGAACATCGCGACGACATTGGTGCAAAACTGGGCATGTGGGTCTTTATCTTTACCGAAATCCTGCTGTTTGGCGGTTTATTTTTAGTCTATGCAGTGATGCGGGGCAACTATTCGGCCGATTTCCATTCGGCTGCGCATCACCTGAATGCCTTTATCGGCACAATCAATACCCTCGTGCTGCTGATCAGCAGTGCGACCGTGGCCATGTCGATAACAGCCGTGCAGAAGGGCCATAACCGGTTTGCCGTCCTGCTGCTCTTCCTCACGCTGATCTGTGCCGCCGTCTTTATGGTCAACAAATATTTTGAGTGGGGCCATAAATTCTCGATCGGCCTCTATCCGGGCAGCGACCTCATGCTGACCATGAACCATGGCCAGGTGATGTTCTTCAGCCTCTACTTCTTCATGACAGGGCTGCATATGTTCCACCTGGTCGTCGGCGGGATCATCCTTACCATCGCCATGGTCAAGGTCAACAACGGCTCCATCAACAGTACACGGTATGTGCTGCTTGAAAACGGTGGTCTCTACTGGCATCTCGTCGACCTTATCTGGATCTTCCTCTTCCCGTTGTTATACCTGATAACCTAGGAAACAGGCCTGCAAGAACCACCGTCAACATAAAAGTGAAAGAGAAATTCCCAATTTATAATTCGTAATCAAATCAATATGGATACCGAAACTGTTCACATCACGCCATACCGTACCTATGCATGGGTGCTCATCGCACTGCTTGCCTTTACCTTTCTGACCATCACCGTGACGTGGATCGACCTGTCGGCACTGACGGTGTTTGTGGCCCTTACCATCGCCACCATCAAGGCAGGCGTGGTGCTGACCTACTTCATGCACCTGAAATTCGAGTCGTCGCTGTTCCGTATCTTCGTGATCATGGTGCTGGCCATCTATGTGCTGGTCATCCTCTTCACCCTGTCCGACTATCTGTTCAGGTAAGTCATGAGGATGGTGAAATAAACCAAATCGTTAAATTGTCACAAGTAATTAATTCATATGGGTGCATCAAACTTTACTGAAGGAGTTGATCTGGCTTTTAAGGTCATTTTCGGAATCAGCCTGTTTTTCCTGGCAGGGATCACTACGGTGATGGTCTATTTTGTTTTCCGTTACAGCAGGAAACGACATCCGGCAGCCGAACAGATAAAAGATAACAATGTACTGGAGATCACCTGGATAACCATCCCGCTGATCCTGGTGCTGCTGATGTTTTATTTCGGATACGTGGCCTTCAGCCCGCAGCGCGTGGTGCCCAAAGATGCCATGGCCATCAACGTGATCGGCAAGATGTGGTTCTGGACCTTCGAATACGAAGGCGGTAAACAGTCGCCCGTGCTGGTGGTGCCCCTGAAGAAGGCGATCCTGCTCAACCTCCATTCCGACGATGTGATCCACAGTTTGTATATCCCCGCCTTCCGTATCAAGGAGGATGTGGTTCCCGGAAAGAAAAACTATATGTGGTTCATCCCCGAACAGATCGGCGAATACGACATCCTGTGCACCGCTTACTGCGGACTGCGCCACTCTTACATGGAGACAAAGGCAAAGGTGGTGACGGAGGCCGAATACAAGGCCTGGCTTGCCGCCCTTCCTGCAAAGTCAAGCGAACCCGAAGGTCTTTCCATCTTGAAGAAAAACGCCTGTACCGGCTGCCATTCACTCGACGGCACCAAACTGGTCAGCGCCTCCTTTAAGGGACTCTACGGCAAAACCGAGAAGGTAACCACCGATGGCAGGGAACGTACTGTCACGGTCGATGACGCCTATATCAAAACCTCGGTGTATGATCCCGACAAGGATATCGTGGTAGGTTTTCCGAAGGGGGTGATGAAAACCTACAAGGGTATCGTCACCGAAGATGACCTGACCAGGATCATAGATTACCTGAAAACCATCAAATAGGCCGGACAACCCTGCTTATTCACCATCGCCATGCCTTCACAAACCTCCACCTTCCGGGTTCTTGTCACCCTGACACGGTTTCCTGTATCCCTTGCCGTCACCTTTACCGCCTTTGCCGCGATGGTCATCAGCACGGGGGATATCACCGCCGCCATGTTTTTCCCCGTGGCCGGGATCTTCCTGCTTGCCTCCGGCGCTTCGGCCTTCAACCAGTACCAGGAGTGGCCCTGGGACGAGCGCATGGAACGTACCCGCAAACGCCCCATCCCCTCGCGGCGCATCAGCACCCAGGAGGCCCTGCGGATCGCCACCCTGTGCATTACCGGCGGACTGCTGCTGCTGCTCTATTTCTCCACCTCTGTCTGCTTTTTCCTGGGAATCTTCAACCTGGTGTGGTATAACGGCGTTTATACCTGGCTGAAACGCAAAACCGCCTTTGCCGTGGTACCGGGAGCCCTCACGGGTGCCATCCCCATCCTGATGGGCTGGACCGCCGCCGGTGGACAGCTTCACGACCCCACGGTGATCTTCCTGGCCTTCTTCCTCTTTATCTGGCAGATGCCCCACTTCTGGCTGCTCACCCTCAAATACGGCAGCCAGTACCGCGATGCAGGCTTCCCCGTGCTGACCGGCTATTTCAACGACCGCCAGGTGAAGATCATTATCATGGCCTGGATGACCGCCTCCTCGGCCACCTCCTGCATGTTTGTCCTCTTCCGTATCCTGCACCAGGTACACCTCGGCTATGGCATCATCGCCCTGAACCTGGCGTTGCTGGCGATCATCGGCTGGCAGCTCTTCCTCGCCCCCGCCCTTCGCTACCGCCTTATCTTTATCTCTGCCAACCTCTTTATGCTGCTGGTGATGCTCTCACTCATCACCGACAGCCTGCTGGTTCACTAATCTCAAACACGATGAAACTTGTTCTTTATAAAATATTGGCATTTACTGTACTTTTTGCAGTAAGTTGTTTTTTAGTGACCCGGGTACGGAACCAAATCACCCCGGCTTACACGGCGAACACTACCTATGCAAGTAAGCTTGCCTATTTCTCAACGAGTCATTCCGGCATCAATACCCTTTTCTTTGGTTCCAGCCTGACCTACCGCCAGGTCAATCCACAAATCATCGACAGCTCGTTGCGGGATTACAAACTGTCAAGTTTTAATTTCGGCTCCGAGGGAACCTATACTCCCGAATCGCTCCTCCTGGCCGACAAGTTGCTGGAAAATGAGGCATTATCCTCCGGAATTAAATACATCTTCGTGGAGCTCACCAACCCGTTCCCGATTACACTCTTAAACGGCTGTGCCGCCAGGAGTTACTACTATTTTGATTTTGATTACCTTAAGTTTGCCTACCATTATTACCATCTCAACAAGAAATTGAATTTCAGGAGAGTTAAGCTGGCCGGTTTGTTTATACAGGGATATCTGTTGAATTTATTTTTTCCCGGGATCCCAATTACAAACAGCTCCACAAACATTGTTTTGGGAGCCAACCATGATGGATTTTTCCCTCTTGAACAGGCCCAGTTGATGTCGAAAAAAGAAAATTTCAAAGCGCGTCATCAGCAGTTCCTGAACGATACCACCGTTATACACAAACGGAAACCGATGGTGCAAAACCTCTCCAAAGACTATACCGCACTCCTTGACGGAATGATTCTTAAGTTCGGGGAGAAAAAGGTGGAACTCTTTTTTATCGTGCCCTACATGGCTGACAACCAGTTTCCCCTGGTTGACACCAACAGGGTGATCTACCTTTATGATCCGGTTTCAAATCCCGGAAAGTATATGGCCCATGATTTTTTTGACCATGCCCATTTAAACCAGGCTGGTGCCAACTTAAACTCTGTTCAGATCTCCGCTGAAATCAGGAAAAAATTTAGGGATTCTCATATCCTGCCAGTTATCTGATGGCCGCCCTCTTGGGTTTCCCTCCTTTTAACGAGACCTCCCAATACATGCGTTCAGGTTGTATCTTTGAAACAGAAACCACAGCCAGAATAGGTTAGCGGGGAAGCCAGGTTGCAGGGGCATATTCTTTTCCATCAATGTCAAAAAGCGGTCGTGGTGATGGCGTTCAATCTGGTGAACCAGTTCATAAACCATCATGGAACCCGTCTCCTCGTTCTGACCTCCTTCTTTTTTTACCCGGGACACTATATTCTAAATGGAATACAACGCTTTTTTGGCTTGACAAAGGTCGTAGGTGGTGTTGATGGCAATTTCCTTCTTGAAATCAGCAACTGCTTTTGGTGGTAAGGATTTTACCAAAGCCATGACCTTTAAGTAACGCAATCAGGTCCGTTTCACACAAATTGCTGTTGTTCTCCTCCTCTTCAGGAATACCAATGTAGCAGAGGCCCAACTGGTTTTGAAACTATTGTACGACACGGCTTTGGATTTCCCGTTCGATCGGGCCGGCATTACCCATAATTTCGCCATTATAATTGCAATTTATCCTTTGCCCAATTTGCAGGATTGTTTTTTATGTATTCCCTGATTAACCTATATTCGGTATTGTTCCGGATGATATGGTCATGAAAACGAGTTTGCCAAACCTTTTTTTTAGGCGTGTTCCGATATTGGTTTATCCTGGTGGTTGCGGCCGATTTGAACCCGGCCACAAACGACGAAATCGATTTTGGGGTTCGTTGCGATAGAGACGCACGGTTGTGCGTCTCGGCATCGCCGGCAGGCGTTTCCATCCCTGGAGACGGACGACCGTCCGTCTCGGCATCGCCGGCAGGCGTTTCCATCCCTGGAGACGGACGACCGTCCGTCTCGGCATCGCCGGCAAGCGTTTCCATCCATGGAGACGGACGACCGTCCGTCTCGGCATCGCCGGCAGGCGTTTCCATCCCTGGAGACGGACGACCGTCCGTCTCTACGCCCGGTTCGGGCGTCGGCGATGATGGTTCAATCCTCAAAATTGCATGGATATGGTTGGGCATGATCACAAATGCATCACAAAACAATTCCGCACGAATGTTAAATGATTTGTTCCATTCCTGTTCAACGATTTTTCCGATTGGTGATAAGGTTATCCCGGGTGGGGAGACACGACTTTGCGATTCTACAATGCCAAAAATACATTTACGGTCATGTGTGCAGATGGTTATGAAATATACGCCAGGGTTGGCATAATTCCACCATGAGGCGCGCGCCGACGGTATCCTGTATTTATTATGGAATTTTTCGCTCACCGTTGCTGGTTTATAAAATTATCAAAACTCCATTTTCTGCGCGGCACATATACAGATTAATCATATTAATCTTATGTTTCCTGTTAGAAAGTTTTGCATCATTCCCAGTTTCATCTTTCTGAATTTATCCAATTTGGTTTCCAATGACGCAATATCCTCCTCCATGCCGGATAGTATTGTGACAATATAAATTTGTTCAGAATGAGTGAGCTAAAAACAACCCAACGGTTTTCCGGATTGAGTGCCTTCTCAAATGAGGTGGAAAATCCATCCAAAACAAGCTGGTTGGGGCTGACATATTTGGGCGTTGAGGCATGCTTTTTTTTGGCGTTATTCATATATCCCTCCAAATGTTAGTCCAAATATAGTCATAAAAGGCTTACAATCAGCAGAGATAATGTTTTACGGCAGACCCTATTTAGTCTATTATGGAAGTCAGTTGGAGTCAAGGTCAAGATAAAGTCCCGGGTATCTCCCTGCCAGTTGTCCACAGGCTGAAGCCCGTGACAATTCATTAAGGTACACCAAGATATCTGAAACAAAATGCTGTCTTCTCATGACAATAAAGGATTTAATTCCGGAATAAACATTCCCCCTCCCCTTTAACGACAGGGTCACGGGTGGGTCATTGTACATAAAAACGCCATCAAACAATTTGCCTGGTATAATAAAGATCTATCAAATTCCATAATGATAACCGAGACAATTCTATATGCACTCCGATCCGCCCGAACTTCATGGTTCCCGGGACAGGGAAACCAGTATATTTCTCCGGTAGCTGCGTCGCCCGGCACATAAGAATTGAAAATATTCCGAATCCCCTCCGCCGGAAACTATCTCAAAAATAACCACCCGATGCCTTTGAATTCAGGGAGGAATTTTGTATCTTTATTCCCCTCTAATTCACAGAAATAAAGATCCTGTTCCAATGAATTCCATGTTCTCCCGTCAATCCACACACAGTTTCCATCCGGGTACACGGGGCCATATTTCGTGTGCGGCACCGCCTGAGGCACCCGGTTTTCTGCAAATTCCTGCAAGTCCGCTCTATGTCCCCTCTAAGTCCTTTCTAAGTCCGCTCTAAGACTCTTCTAAGTCACATTCGGTTATCGTTCGTATCATCTTCGATTCACCTTCGAATCACCTTCGGTCAGCCTTCCTTCGGGCTCCCTTCACCTATCCTTCGGGGTCCCTTCAGGTATCCCGCCCCACTTCTGAACACTCCCTAAATCTCTGCCCTGCTTTCGTGTTTTTCATCATTTTTCATTCCCTCCCCCGTTAATAGCTGAAATAATTAACTTTGTCCGGTGAACCGGCAACGGCACCTTCGTTCCGGGCCGCTTTTTGTGAAATCTTTCGCCCGGCCCCCCTGCTCCCCGACCGGCCAGGGATGAACCTTTTGACCTTTAACCGAAGCAATATCGTAAAACGCCATGCTTGACCTTTACCAGAAAAATAAACTCTTCTTCCTGATCCTCGCCACCGCCGCACTGGGATTCCTGGTGTGGTATTTTGCCAATATCGTCATCTTCATCATCGTGGCCGGGGTGATCTCCATCGTCGGCGCTCCGCTGGTCGACCTGCTCGACAGGATCAGGATCGGCCGTCTGCGTTTCCCTCACGGGCTGAGTGTGGTCATCACCCTGCTGGTTCTGGTAGCCCTCTTCGTAGGCCTCTTCAGCCTGTTCATCCCCCTGATCATCAATGAAGCCACCCAGATCAGCAATATCGACGGCAAACAGTTCATGGCCTATTTTCATGACGAAATCGCCAGCTCACAGTCGTTTCTGATCCGCTATGGCATCATGCCCCGCGGGGCCACCTTCGAATCAACGGCAAAAAAAGCGATCCTGAACTTTATCGACTTCGGCATGTTCTCCAACATGCTCAGCTCCATCATCACCTTCACAGGAACCTTCTTTTTCAACCTCTTTGCGGTACTCTTCCTCTCCTTCTTCTTCCTGCTCGATCAGAAAATGCTGCCGCACTACATCATGATGCTGACCCCCCGCAAGCATGAGGGTAAAATCAGGAATGTGATGCACCAGAGTAAAAAACTGCTCTCCCGGTACTTCATCGGCCTTATCATCCAGATCCTGGCCAACATCATCACCTATTCGCTCGCCCTGTACATTATCGGCGTCGAAAATCCACTGGTGATAGGCTTCTTCACGGGTATCATCATCATCATCCCCTACCTCGGCGGGATCATCTCCATGATCATGGGGGTGGTCCTCGGCATTACCGGGGTCGTCAGCGCCGGCGATTATGCCGCCATCCTGCCGATGACGGTAAAAATAATTTTAGCCATGTTTGTCGTACAAACCATCGACAACAACCTCTTTGCCCCACTGATCCAGGGTAAAAGCGTGAAGGCCCATCCCGTCGAGATCTTTCTCGTGGTGATCGCTGCCGCCGGCATCGGCGGAATTATCGGCATGATTGTTGCCGTACCTGCCTACGGCTTTATCAAAATTGTGGCAAATGAATTTTTAAGTAACTTTCGCCTTTTTCAGGAAATCCCGGAAAATCGTTAACTTTACATGTTTTAAATCTTTAAAGATCACCCATATGGCAAAATCAGGTTCATCCATCTTGTTTGCAGCTGCCGTCGGACTGGCAGCCGGTATTGGCGTGGGGTTACTCATCGCCCCGGCAAAAGGCTCCAAAACGCGTAAACGTCTCAAGAAAAGACTTATGGGACTGGCCGACCTGATGCAGGACGACCTCTCTGAAAAACTGCATGCCTTCAAATCTGCCTTCGCAACGGAAGAGGAGGACATCCTCCCCGAAGAGGCCGTTGTGATGGAAAACGGGGAGGGTAAATAATGGAACCCGGCAGAATTTCCGACAACTTTTCGCTCCTCACCGAAAATGTCAAGGATTATGTGAACATGAGGATCGACCTGGTAAAGCTCATCCTCACCGAAAAGATCGCCAAACTGGCCACCTTTTTCCTGATCTCCGTGATCTTCTTTATCCTGGCCATGTTCCTGCTGCTGTTCCTCTCGCTGGCCTTTGTCTTCTGGTTCGGCCAGGACCTCGGACCAACGTGGGTCGGGGCGCTCATCGTAACCGCCTTCTACATCATTTCCGGCATCCTGATCTATTACCAGCGCCATACCCTGTTTATCAATCCGCTGGTCGCCCAGTTAACCAAAATCCTGATGGAGGAGAAAGATGAAAACGACTAACCGCTATACCATCAAAGCCGCCCGCATCCATTCCCTCAAGGATATTGAGGTGGAAAAACACCGCCTGCGCCTCGAAATCATGAAAAAGGAGCAGGATATCCACAACAGCTACCGGAACATCCTGCAAAGCTTCTCACCGCGTAACCTGGCCACCTCGATGGTTAACGACTTCACCACCTCTTCAACCATACTGTCCAAAGCCTTTTCCATCGGTAAAGCCTTTATGGCCCGACGAAAGAAGAAGAAACACGACAAGGCACACCATACCGGAGAAGAGGAGTCGTGAGGCTGATGGTAAATAGGGCCGGCAATCTGCTGAAGATCATTGCCGGCTACCTGGTTTCACGGATCTCGGGCAGACCCGTGCACTGGGGATACCCCTTGGCGGCAAGCATCGAACCCAACAACACCTGCAACCTCCGCTGCCCCGAATGCCCCGCCGGAACGCAGGAACTCACCCGCCCCCGCGGTGTGATGCAGCCTGACCTGTTCAGCACCATCATCGGCCAGCTCTCACCGCACCTTTCTTACCTTACCCTTTATTTCCAGGGGGAACCTTACCTGAATCGCCATTTTTTCGACTTTGTCGCTACAGCACGGGCAAAAAAGATATTTGTCGCAACCTCCACCAACGGCCATTTCCTCGATGCTGCCTCCGTCGCGAAAACCATCGCCTCGGGACTGAACCGGCTGATCGTCTCGCTCGACGGTTCAACGCGGGAACAATACCAGGCTTACCGCACCGGCGGCGACTTTGCGAAGGTGGTGGCCGGGATCAGGCTGCTGGTACAGGAAAAACGAAGGTTAAGATCGGCTACCCCGGAAATCGTGCTGCAATGCCTGGTACTGAAGTCCAACGAACATCAGCTGGCGGAGATCCGCAGGCTGGGCAAAGAGCTGGGGGTCGACAGGATCACTTTCAAAACCGCGCAATTCAACGATTTTGAATACGGCAACCCCCTGATGCCCGAAAATCAGCGCTATTCCAGGTACAAAAAAACATCGCAGCCAAGCCCGGCCTCCGCCACTCCCCGCTATGCCGTTAAAAACCGCCTGCCCAACGCCTGTTTCCGGATGTGGAGCTCCTGTGTGTTTACCTGGGAGGGCGATGTGGTGCCCTGCTGTTTTGACAAGGATGGCACACACACCCTGGGAAATATCAAAACGGAATCCTTTTACGACATCTGGCGCGGGAAGGCTTACCAAAGCTTCCGACAGCAAATCCTGAAAGAGAGAAAAACCATCGATATCTGCTCAAACTGTTACCAGACTTTTTAGGGATTCCACACCCCTGTTCCCTTCCTTAATGAGCAGGGTCACGGGTGGGGTCCATTCATGTTAAAAGACAATAAATCACTGGCCGGATTCCACCAGGATTATAAACCATAACACTAACTTTGCAGGCTATTATACCCACTCTATGAAAAAGCTTATCATCATCGCGCTTATGTGGCTGATCCTGCCCGGCGGGATCACCCCGGCGCATCCTGCAGGGTCTGCGGTGACCTATGGTTCAAATCCGCGTTGCGGCAAGGTGATCCGGCTGCGCGGCTTCGGCATGTATGTCGAGGAGTACGGCAGGGGAACGCCCCTGTTGGTTATCCATGGTAACAGCGGATCCATTGCCTCCATGCGTAACCAGATCCCCTTTTTTGCCAGGAATTACAGGGTGATTGCCGCCGACTCGCGTTCACAGGGCAAATCAGCCGATGGCGGCGATTCCCTCTCCTACGCGATGATGGCCGATGACTACAGTGCCCTGCTCGACTCGCTCCACATAAAATCAGCCTTCGTGATCGGCTGGAGCGACGGCGGTATTATAGGCTTGCTGCTGGCCATCCGGCATCCCGGAAAGGTGAAGCGGCTCGCCTCCACAGGGGCCAATATCAGGCCCGACAGCAGTGCCGTCGCCTATGCCGATATCCGTTCCATGGAAATCCAGGTTGAACGGCTGAAAACCCTAGCCCTTACTGCGGCTGTCAAAAAAGAGATCAAACTTACCCGGCTGATGACCCATGAACCGAACATCTCGCACCAGGCGCTTCATTCAATCACCTGCCCGGTGTTGATCATCGGCGGCGACCACGACATCATCAAAACGGAGCATACCCTCGAAATATACAGGAATATCCCCGGGGCCAGCCTGTGGATACTGCCCGGTTCGGGCCATGATACCTGTATACGGTTTAAAGACGATTTCAATGAACAGGTCCGCCGATATTTTTCGGCAGAATAAGCCAACTGGCTGTTATCCAAACCGAAACTAAAAGTTATATGATCCTCGAAGCCTGTGTAAACTCAGCCGTTTCAGCCATCGAAGCCCAGGTGGGCGGCGCCGACCGTGTCGAACTCTGCGAAAACCTCCACGACGGGGGAACCACCCCCAGCGCGGGTTCCATCCTGTTTGCCCGGAAACATCTCCATATCAGTCTCTATGTCATGATCCGTCCCAGGGGAGGCGATTTCCTTTACAGTGATGATGAATTTGAGATCATGAAGACCGATATCGGCATTGCCAGCGAGATGGGCGCCGACGGCGTGGTTTTCGGCATCCTCCTGCCCGATGGCACCATCGACAGGGAAAGGATGAAGACGCTGGTTGATCTCGCCCGTCCCATGGGGGTTACCTGTCACCGGGCCTTCGACATGACCGCCGATCCCTTCCGGGCGATGGAGGATCTCATCAGCCTCGGCATCGACAGGATCCTCACCTCGGGCCAGCAGCCTTCCGCACCCCAGGGCGAACTGCTGATCAGGGAGCTGGTTCTCCGGTCGGCAGGCCGCATCATCATCATGCCGGGAAGCGGCGTAAAGGAGCACAACATCCTCCGGCTGGCAGAAACTACGGGGGTTAGCGAACTTCACATCCATCTTGAAAAACAGGAACCCGGCAGGATGCAGTTCAGGCAGTCGTCGGTTTATATGGGGAAACCGGGCCAGTCGGAATTCGAACATACGGTGACCGACCGCACTAGGATCAGGCGCGTACGAGATCTGCAAACTTTGTGACCCCCACCGTCGCCTTTTCCCTGATCAGGGTCAGCCCGGGAACATAATACTGAGGTTCAGCCTCCGGGTCGGACTGGTTTATTCAAAAACGGTGACAGTTCCGTAATCGTGCACACCACGCCTGGCATAGACGATTTAACTATGTTTTCTGTTCAAATTTTCAACCAAAAAGAGATTATTAAGGACAAATTGCGATCAATCATTATAAAGTAACAAAATGAGCCAACCCGGCTCCCGGAAATTTCTTATTTTCGGGAAAAGAATTTCCTCATGAAAACTTACCCTACACGGTCCATCTCAACCTTATGCAAATGCGTGGTTTCGCTGTTCTGCTGCCTGGCAGCCCTGCTCCTGTTTCCCTCCCCTGCCGGGGCGCAGCAGGTTTCGCCGCCCGACTGGGAAAACCCCCAGCTGACAGGCATCGGCAATGAGCCTCCCCATGCCTCGTTCCTGCCATTCAGCAGCGAAAGCGCCGCCCTGGTAAACGACAGGGCCGGATCTCCCTGGTTTATACTGCTCAACGGCACCTGGAAGTTCAACTGGGCGGAGAATCCTGATAAAAGGCCAGAGAATTTCAGCAGCGATGCCTTTGACGCAGGCAGCTGGATCGACATCCAGGTTCCCGTAACCATCGAGAAACAGGGTTATGGCTACCCCATCTACGTCAACCAATCGTACGAGTTCAACCACCTCATGAAGCCAGATCCCCCGAAGGTGCCGCACGACTATAACCCTGTCGGCAGCTTTCGCCGCGAATTCACCCTCCCCGCCGACTGGAAGGACCGTGAGGTTTTCCTCCGCTTTGAAGCGGTGAAATCCTTCAGCTATGTTTACCTTAACGGGCAACGCATCGGCATGGGAAAAGATGGCAAGACCCCCACCGAATACGATATCACCCGGTATCTGCGCCCGGGGAGCAACACCGTGGGCATAGAGGTGTTCCGCTGGTCCGACGGGAGCTACCTCGAATGCCAGGATATGTGGCGCATGAGCGGCATCAACCGCGATGTGTACCTCTTTTCAACCCCCAAAACCAGGATCCGCGACTTCACCGCCATCGGCGACCTCTTTTCAAACTACCGGCATGGCTTGCTGAAGGTCGCCGCCATCGTGAAAAGCGAGGCGACCAATCCACCTGCCGACCTCGACCGGCCATTCCTGAAACCAACCCTTTTGCTCGAAGTGGCGCTCTACAAATCGACGGCCGGCAAAACGCCGGTGCTTAGCGAAACCATCACCTTCAAGGCAAAGAGCGACAAGGAGGACACCCTCTTGTTCACCGAATACCTCCCCGATCCGCTGAAATGGAGCGCTGAAACACCCAACCTCTACCACCTGGTACTGACCCTGAAGGACGAGGATGGCGCCGTTCTTGAATCGACAGGGTGCCGCGTAGGATTCAGGAGTTCGGAGGTGAAGAACGGCCAGTTCCTGGTCAATGGCAAGCCCATCCTGATCAAGGGGGTGAACCGCCATGAAAGCGATCCCTTCACGGGCCATGTGATCTCGCGCGAAAGGATGCTGCAGGATATCAGGCTGATGAAGGAGGCCAACATGAATACCGTGCGCACCTGCCACTATCCCGACGATCCCTACTGGTACGAACTCTGCGATGAATACGGCCTCTATGTGATCGACGAAGCCGACATCGAATCGCACGGCATGGGTTACGACCCCGACCGCACCCTGGGCAACAACCCGGCCTGGCTCAGGGCCCACCTTGACCGTACCCGCCGGCTTGTCGAGCGCGACAAGAACCATCCCTGCGTGATCATCTGGTCGCTCGGCAACGAGGCCGGCAACGGCTGCAACTTCGAGGCAACCTACGACTGGATCAAAAACCGCGACAAGAGCCGCCCGGTATGGTACGAACGCGCCGAACAGGGCGCCAACACCGATATCTACTGCCCGATGTACTATACCCCTTCCGACCTGAAATGGTATGGCTATGCCCGCCAGTTGCGCCCGCTCATCATGTGTGAATATGCCCACGCCATGGGCAACAGCACGGGTAATTTCAGGGAATACTGGGATGAGATCGAACGCTACCCGCAACTCCAGGGAGGCTGCATCTGGGACTGGGTCGACCAGGGGCTCTATGCCAAAGAAAAGAACGGCAAGGAATTCTGGACCTTTGGTGGCGACTACGGACCAAAGGATGTCCCCAGCGACGGGAATTTCCAGTGCAACGGGCTGGTGGCTCCCGACCGCCGGCCGCATCCCGGCTACTGGGAGGTTAAGAAGGTATATCAGTATGTGACCTTTACCGCCGCGGACCTGGCAAAGCGATCGTTCGGCATCGTGAATAAATACGATTTTTACGACCTTGCAAATACCGAAATATCCTGGGAACTTGTCAGCAACGGCAAAGTAGTGCTGGCTGGCAAGGTGCCTGCCTTCACCCTCGCACCCAAGGCTCATCAGGAGTTTACCATTACCTTGCCCGGGTTAAAACCCCAGGGCCGAACCGAATACTTCCTGAACCTTTACCTGAAAACCACGGCCCCCTGGGGATTGCTGCAAACCGGACATACCCTTGCCTGCGAGCAATTCCCGCTTGCCACATTGGGCTCGGCGCCAGCTACAGCCAGCGCCGGCGGTCATGCGAAGATTACGGTTGCCGAAGGCGAAAATGATGTGCTGGTAACCGGCAGCCAGTTCACCGCCGGCTTCGATAAAAAAACCGGCACCCTATCCTCCTGGAAATTCCGCGACACCGAACTGATGATCCGCGGGCCATTGCCCAACTTCAGGCGCGCCCCCACCGACAACGACATCGGCAACGGCCTCCCAAAGCGTTCCAAAGTATGGTTCGAGGCCAGCGAGAAAAGGAGCGTGGAGTCGGTCGAAGTGAAGAAAGAGGGTGACGAATCAGTCCTTATCAACGTGGTCTATCTTTTTCCCGACAGCCTTGCCCGTGAAAACGTCGGTTACCGGGTCAATACCGCGGGTGCCATCACGGTGAGCTCCTCGGTCACCCCGCTGCGCGAAAAGCTTCCCGAAATGGTCCGGTTTGGCATGAACCTGCAGATCAGTCCCGGATTCCTTAAAATGACCTGGTATGGCCGGGGACCCGCCGAGAACTACCAGGACCGGAACACCGCCTCATTCGTGGGTATCTGGGGAGGACTCGTTGACAACCAGCCCTGCCCCTATGTGCGCCCGCAGGAATACGGCTACCATACCGACGTGAGGTGGATGAGCCTGGAATCGGCAAAACACCTGGCCATCAGGTTTACAGGGCAGCCGCTGATCAGCTTCAGCGCACTGCCCTATACCTACGACGACATGAAGGGCTTCAAACAAGCCGGCAAGCATATAAGCGACTTGTCGGATGAACCTTTTGTCGATGTGAATATCGACTACAAACAGATGGGTGTCGGGGGCGACGACAGTTGGGGCGCCCGCACACATCCAGAATACAGCCTGCCGGCAGGAAGCTATAACTACAGCTTTACCATGGAACCCGTAACGGGCACCGAGGTGACGAAATAGATTACAGGAAACCTTGGACCAGCGGCAGGTTATGGAGAATATTAAAGCTTTCATAGAGAAAAAGGTCTTTGAAACACACTTCATCGACACGCACGAGCATCTTGTTGATGAGTCGGAAAGACTGGGTTGCATGGAACCACTTTTCCCCTGTGATGACTGGACTTTGCTATTGAATCATTATTTTGGTTTCGACCTGATTGCAGCAGGAATCCCGAAAGATCAGTATGATCTTTTGTTTTCAAAACAGGTCAATCCGGTGAACAAATGGAAAATCCTGGAGGAATATTGGCCCTGGATAAAAAACACCACCTCGGGAATCGTATTTCGGCATACCATCAGGATACTTTACGGTATCGACGAGCTTTCCGAAGATAATATCCCGGAACTGCAAACCCGGTATGAACAAACAAGAAAAACAGGGTTTTACAACTATGTCATCCGGGATATAGCCAATATTAAACACTGTCATGTACACTCGCCTGTTGTTGCCTGCAAAAACAGTGAGTCTCCCGACCTGTTGCTTCATGACATTGCCTTAAACGGGCTGATCCAGGTGGCCGTAAAACCCTATTCCGTTCCTGAAAACGTTACCATTCATTCACTGCCGGACTGGCACCTGCTGATCGACGGCTGGTTTTCGGCTTGTTACCCGGCAGCAACGGGGGTTAAAGTAGGAAATGCCTATTTCAGGAGGCTTGATTTTGAAAGGGTTGAACCCGGAGAAGTTGAAGAAATATTTATCAGGAAGATCAACAGGCAGATCATTGATCCTCTGGAGGAAAAAAAACTCCAGGACCATTTGTTCTGGTACTGTGTTGACAAAGCCACGCAATACGGACTGCCCGTAAAAATGCATACCGGCCAGTGGGCCATGAATAACGTGATGAATATGCACTGGGTAAGGGACAATCCGGCAGACTGTGCTGCGTTGTGCAGGAAATCGCCCGAAACAAAATTTATCTTTTTCCACATAGGCTATCCGCATTATGAGGAGATGATTTCCCTGGCGAAAAGCTATGCAAACGCCTATATTGACATGTGCTGGTCATGGTCGCTCAATCCGCTGGCAGCAAAAGACTTTTTGAAAAAATTCATCCTTACCGTACCGAACAATAAAATCTTCGCTTTTGGCGGCGACGATAAGATTGTTGAGAATTTAACCGGCCATGCTTTTGTCGCCCGCAAAGGGATTGCCCTGGCCCTTACTGAACTGGTGACTGAAAACTGGATAACCCTTGGTGATGCGCTTGACCTGGTGGAGATCTTAATGTTTAAGAATGCTGAGCAACTATTTAAAAGATAAAACATCCCTGCACCGATCTGGGGGATCAAAATGGCAACTGAATAACCTGTTAATGGTTGCCAATGTGACCTGAAACTACATTTAAAATTTTGTTAAACAAGCCATTGCGTGGCTCATTGCGAGTTTGTCATTGTTTTGGAGGAACCAATACCAGGCTGGATGACCTCCTTACGAAAGACACTTAAAAAATCGGGGAATAAGCATAAAACTCCGGACTGTGTGAAGAGCGAAGCGACGAGTTTCCGCTGTTTAGCGCATGACGAAGATTCTGAGTGCCGTTCATGCTGCGGTGACTTTTCTTTGATCCTTTATTCTGTGGCATAAAAAGAAAGCAGAGATAGTAATAAAAGGGAATGTCGGTCACATCTGTGACAGGCCTTTCGCAGGCAAAAGATGGCTGCAGGATTCCTACTGGTACAATTGTGATCCATCAATTTAATCAAATTAAAAACGGTGTTATTTCAACCACGGATCAAAAGTTAACCACATTGCCTGCATACTATTTGATGCGAACATCTGGTTTCATAATACTCCAGTAAATCAGGCATCCGCCTGCTCTTTCGGCGCCAGGAACCTGTTAAACAGCAGCAGTCCGATGATGGTGGCCACGCCGATCAGGCTGAAGGTGATCCACAGCAGGGAGGGGCGGTTCATTTTTTCGACAAACTGCACATAGAGCGCGGCGCCCAAAACGCCACCCACGCCGCTGCCAATCACGCCGTACATGAACGACCAGCCCTGGTAGAGGGCCTTCTTGTCGTGCGGTGCAATCAGTCCCACATAGGCGATGAATTTGGGATGGGCGATCATCTCGCCGAGGGTGAAAATAAACATCGAGGCCAAAAAGATCCATCCGCTGGGCGAGATGGCCAGCATCCCCATCCCCACCGAACCCAGGCAGATGCCGAAGATCATGGTGGGCAGGGCTTTCGTTTTTCTTACCAGGCTTGAGACCAGCAGCTGCAACAGGATGATCGCCCCGGCGTTCATCACCGTGACATGCTCAGCATCGAATTTCCATGAGGGATGATCGAGGAACAGGGCAAGGATGCTGTTGATAAGATGGTTGAAACCGGTCATGTCGACCTTCTCCTTCAGGTACCACAGCACCGAATCATACACCTGGAAATACATTATCCAGAAGCCCGAATAGATGATGATCATCAGGATGAACCTGAAATCCTTCAATACCGTGACCATCTCCGTGAAGACCTGCCCCAGCGGCTTTGCGGCACGCGCCCCGGTGGGCTCCCTGTAAACGAAGAAGTTCAGCACCAGCAGCCAGCCGGTTCCGATAGCCGCCATGAAAAAGATATAGTTGTAGGATACCGATTTCAGCCAGGGAACGAGGATCAGGGGAAACAAAAAGGCGCCCAGGTTGATCGACCAGTAATAGATACCGAAACCAAGCGACGAATTGGAGGCATCGGTTACCCGCGCGATGGAACCTGAAATCATGGGCTTGAAAAAACCGGCCCCCAGCGCCACCAGCACCAGGCTGCTGAAAACCGTTGCATAGGTGGTCGAAAAACCGGCAAACCAATAGCCCAGGCTCATCGTGAAAAAGGCGAAGAACAACACCTTCCGGTAACCAAACCGGTCGCCGATGGCTCCCGAAAGGATCGGCAGGAAATAAAGCAGCGGGGTGATGGTGCTCTTGATCACCCCCACGCTCTCCTTGGAGAAGCCCAGCCCACCTTCGCTTTTCGACAATACCAGGTAGACCGAAAGCACCGACATCACCCCGTAATAGGAGCCACGCTCGAAAAACTCCATCGAAATGGCGGTCCAGAAATTCTTTGGAAAGGAGGCAATGGGGGTCGCTTTTGGCGCGGCGTTCGTTTTCATGATCAGTCGGATGGACTGCGAAAATACCGAAAAAATTCTTTGTATTTTTGGAACGGGGAAGGGTGGCGTTCGGTCGGGAGTTTTTTCACCACATCAGGCACATACGACACCGTAGTTTTTGGGTCATAACAAGATGCGCAAAAGACAAAGCTATCCCCGCCTCAAACAGGGATAAGGATTCTCCCTACTCTTGAATGGGATGGCCACGGGAGGGGTCCGTTAACGTAAAATTGGTTTCGGAACATGCAGGTGCAGTATGATAAAATAAAAATAAATAAATGATCGATATACCAGCCATTCTAAAACAATTTAAGATCGAAGGGCACTTTGAATCGGCCTCTCCCATCGGTTCGGGTCATATCAACGATTCGTGGCTGGTCAGCACCGCACCGGCCGAAGCGCCTGACTATGTGCTGCAACGGATCAACCACGCCATCTTCAGGAATGTTCCCGAGCTGACCAACAATATCCTCCGGGTAACCCGCCACCTAAGGCAGCGGCTGTTATGCAGGGATGAGTCGCTCAGCTGGTTCCGGGTCATCCAGCTCATTGAGACCCGGAGCGGCAACTATTTTTTCCACGACCCTGAGGGGAATTACTGGCGGCTCTACGACCATGTAAGCGATACCACCAGTTATGACGTGGTGGAAAACCCTGCCATGGCCCGCGAAGCCGGCAAGGCTTTCGGACTGTTTCAATACCTGTCGTCGGATATCGAGGCCGCCTCCATTTTCGAGATCCTCCCCGATTTCCATCATATTGCCGTAAGGCTGCAGGCCTTCCGCGACACGGTTCATCGTGACCCTGCCCGACGGGTGGCCGCCACGCAACCCGAAATCGCCTTCGCGGAATCGCGCGCAGATGCGATGCATGCCATCTTGCGACTGGGCGAAAATGGAGAGATCCCGCTTCGGGTGACCCACAACGACACCAAATTCAACAACGTGCTGTTTAACCGTGATCGGCAGGCCATTGCGGTGGTCGACCTCGACACGGTCATGCCCGGCTACCTGCTCTGCGACTTTGGCGATGCCATCCGAACAGGCGCCAACACGGGCGAAGAGGACGAAGCGGACCTTTCGAAGGTGAATATCGACCTTGCCCTTTTTGAAGCATATGCACAGGGGTACCTGGGGGTTGTCGGGAAGTCGCTCTGGCCCGCCGAAACCGCTCACCTCGCCTTTTCGGCCAAATATATGACCTACCTCATCGGACTGCGGTTCCTGACCGACCACCTCAACGGCGACCATTATTTCAAGACCCGCTTCCCCGGCCATAACCTGCAGCGGGCAAGGGCTCAGTTCAAACTGCTGGAAAGCATGGAGGAGCACTTCGGGGAGATGAAAGAGATTATTTTCGCGCTGGACCCCAACCATCCGCACCAGCCTTAACAGGCGTTATCTGTCTCAGAAACACGCATTTTCACTTCTCCTTTCATCTCCTTACGGATCTGATTACGATCCCCGTTACCGGGTTTATTCTTTCCACGTGTGGCCTGTTTTGCTCTGTCAATGTTCAGGCTAGCTGCCTTCCTTTTTTCTAATGTGCCCTATTGTATCGGCTGTGGTGAAAACAATTACTTTTTTTCCGTATTTTGCATAATAATCATTAACCATCCTCCCTATGCACCGATTTCTTACCTTATGCCTGCTTATGCTTATCCCGTTTGCTTTCCGGGCAAACACCCCTGCCGGTTCAACGGCAAATTCAATTGTTCCGAAACCGGTATCGGTCAAGGCAAAGCCCGGCACCTTTACCATCACTGACCAAACCTCCCTGTTGATCCCCCAGGGAAATAAAGAGATGCAGCGGCTTGCCCGTTTTTTTGCCGACAAGCTCCACCTGGCTGGCGGTCCCGACCTTAAAGTTGTTGAAACAACTGGTGCAGTGAAAAATTCCAATACCATCCTGTTGTCAATGGTCGGCGGAAATGCCGATGCCCCATCCGAAGGCTACGGGCTGAAGGTAACCCCCCGCCAGGTACAGGTTAGCGCGGAAAGCGGCGCCGGCCTCTTTTATGGCATCCAGTCGCTGCTGCAGCTGATGCCCGCGGAGGTCTGTAAACCCTCCCCGGCCGGAACGGTTAAAACATGGAACATTGCCTGTGTCGAAATCAGCGACCACCCCCGTTATCCCTATCGCGGCATGCACCTTGACGTTTCCCGCCATTTTTTCCCTGCCAGCTTTGTAAAGCGTTATATCGACCTGATCGCCATGTACAAGATGAACCGGTTTCACTGGCACCTGACCGACGATAACGGTTGGCGCATCGAGATCAAAAAATACCCGAAGCTCATGGAAACTGCCGCGTGGCACGTCGACCACGAGAATCTGCCGTGGAATGAGCGGCCGGCCGGCCAGCCTGGCGAAAAGGCCGGTTATGGTGGTTATTACACCCAGGATGAGGTTCGCGACATCGTTCAATATGCCGCCGACCGGTACATCACCATCATCCCCGAAATTGAAATGCCCGCCCATTCTGTCGCAGTTTTGTCAGCCTACCCCGGGCTTTCATGTACCGGCGGACCTTTCAGGGTCCCTACAGGCAGCTACTGGCCCGACATCGATATCTTATGCGCCGGCAACGACTCCGTTTTCACCTTCATGGAAGATGTGCTCACCGAAGTGATCGCCCTCTTCCCGTCGCAGTATATCCACATCGGCGGGGATGAGGCAGACAAGACCAACTGGAAAAGCTGTCCCAAATGCCAGGCCCGGATGAAGGCCGAAGGGCTGAAAGATGAAAAGGAGCTGCAGAGCTATTTCATCAAACGGATCGAGAAGTTCATCGTCTCGAAAAAACGCAAGATCATTGGATGGGACGAGATCCTGGAGGGGGGACTGGCCCCGGAAGCTACCGTGATGTCGTGGCGCGGCGTTGAAGGAGGTATCGCTGCAGCAAGAATGGGACACGATGCCATCATGACCCCCGGCTCCTATTGCTATTTCGACCATTACCAGGCGGATCCCTCCACCGAACCAAAAGCCATCGGGGGTTTCACCACCCTGAAAAAAGTCTATTCCTATGAACCCACCCCCGGCGAACTGACCAAAGAGGAGGCCCGCCATATCCTAGGCGCGCAGGGCAACCTGTGGACAGAGTTTATCCAGACTCCCGCTCATGTGGAATATATGGCCTTTCCCAGGGCGATCGCCCTGTCGGAAGTAGTATGGTCGCCAAAGAGTTCAAGAAACTGGCTCGACTTCCGCCACAGGATGAAAGATCAGTTCAAACGGCTGCAGTTCATGAAGGTCAACTACGGCAAGGGCTCCTTCAAGGTGGCCGTCAATACCACGGTTGATAAAAAAGAGAAGATGATCAAACTGGTGCTCGATTCGGAACAACCCGATGTTCCCCTGCACTATACCCTCGACGGGAATGATGTTAAAACCACCTCCCCCCTCTATACCGGCCCCGTGAACATCACCAAAAACGGGGTTGTCAAAGCCGGACTGTTTTTGGATGGCCAGTTGCAGGAAAAGGGTGTTGAGATGCCACTCATCTACCACATGGCAATCGGCAAGGCTGTCAGCTATGCCTCTGCCTTTTCGTACCGTTACCCGGCTGCCGGCGAAAGCGCCCTTACCGACGGCCTCCGCGCCTCCATCGACCACCAGGATGGCCTCTGGCAGGGCTTCCTGGGCAACGATCTCGACGTGGTCATCGACCTGGGGACGGAGGTCATGGTGAACTCGGTACAGATGAACTTCCTGCAAAACCAGAAAAGCTGGATATTTCTTCCCACAGTGGTTGAATACTCCCTTTCATCGGATGGCGTCAAATATCATTCCTTCAACGAGGTGCCCAACACCATCTCTCCCAAAATCGACCAGGTCTTTATACAGCCTTTCAACTTCCAGTTCATGACCCGCACCAAAGCCCGCTACGTGCACGTAAAGGCCAAAAACCCCGGCAAATGCCCCGCATGGCATGAAGGCGCCGGCGAACCCTGCTGGATCTTCACCGATGAAATTGTGGTTTTTTAGGCCTCAGCGACAGGTTCGCCGCTGGCGGAAATCAACCGGAGATAGGCGGCAATGAATTTCCGGTAAAACGATTGCTTTTCAAGGATATTCCTGTAAATCAGGATGCCTGTAATGGCACACACCACCCCCAGGATCACATCCACCAGGTAATGATGCCCCGAATAGAGGGCCGCAAACCAGATCCCTGCCATAAAGATCCCGAAAAGAATATTAAACCCTCCGCATCGTGCCCTGATGCCATACCAGAGCACCACCACCGGGTAGGCACTGTGCAGCGAAGGCAGGGCGGCAAATACATTCGAATTTTTGGTATAGATGGCCTTGAACAGGTCGAACCCGATGAGCCTGTCAAATCCCGCCAGACCAGCGGTTTCTCCATGAGTACCGGGATGAAAGGCAAATCCGTACCGGGCAACATACCAGGGAGGCGCCGCCGGATGGAGATAATAGATGCAAAACCCCAGCAGGTTGACAAACAGGAAGGTAAGCGAAAAATGTAGAAACAGCTCCCGGTCGGTATAATACAGGTAGAGCGCAAAGGCCAGCGGCACCGGAATCCAGTTTATGTAAAAGATGCCGCTGACCAGGTCGCCCGCCACCGTGCGGTTTGCGGCAAAAAACTCGTTCAGCGTGACGCGCAACCCATGTGAGCTGATGCCAAAAAGCTCTTTTTCCAACCGGTAGAGTGGCGCTATGTCAACCGGATGGTAGCTGTAGTTGGGAAATACCCGCATCACATCATACAGCAATCCGAAGAAGATAAAGACGGCAAAACCCAGGATAAACCTCCGGGAACCCTTCCCCAGATAAAAACAAAGATTAAATGCCACGACGACGATCCAGGGCATGGCCTGCAGCCCTGTGAGGAGCATCATCACGGCAAGGTAGACAGCCGAGGCAGCCATGACGGGAATTGCCCCTTCAGGCAGTTTAATAGTCAGAATGTTTTTCTTCATCATGGGTAACATTGTCAGGGGATGATCCTTTCCCGCACAGCTTCATGGGTTTCAGGGTCAAAACCGCTGATATCGATATATTTCACCGTCGACGGGATCCCCAGCGCATTGGTGACGGAACTGATGAACAGGCTGGCAAGTTCGGCCATTTTCCCGTTGATATTTATCATGGCCCTGTATTTCCCCGTTTTCAGGCTCTTCATCAGGTAGATTTCCCGTTTTTTATACGCCCTGAAATGGATCACAAATCCGTCGGGGCTCAGGGGTTTCACATCGAGGCCATAAACCCGGTTCTGGATAAAGGATAACGGTTTCCTTACGCCCCCCTCTTCATAGCGGATCCAGCACGGGCGCAACGGATCACGCTTGTCGGGCCTGCCGTCGGAACCGGGATTCAATTCATAGATCACCGTATTCCTGTTGTGCGTCCGCTGAACATAGAACAACAACTTGTCACTCCGGCTGGGTTGCGGATAGGCTGACTGACCGGCCGGCCCGGGTTCCCCGCAGGAATGGCCTGCGAACGAAAGCAAGGGAACAAGGCACAATGTAAAAAAACACACGATCATAGGTCTCATACGCCCTCCCTGCTTTGCTTTTCAAGCTGGTCCCTGCTGAAAACCAACCGCCTGACCGCGGTTAGATTTGAAAGTATGGCAACCAGTACCAGCGGATAGATAAAGACCGAGATCGTTTCGGTGATGGCAAAGGGGACCCACTGAATAAACAGCTTCTGGTTCCCGCCGCTGTATGCGGAGATGATCCCGCACACCAGTGCGGAAACGCCGATGATGATGATCCTCTCAGGCCGCTGCATCAGCCCCGCCTTGCATTCCACCCCTTCGCCCTCAGCCCGTGCCCTGATATAACTTACCATCATGGAGCCGATCATGGCGATGAACCCGAACAGGGAGCCTAGAAAGTAATGCCTGGCCACCAGGAAATAACAGATCCCCAGGAACATCACCAGCTCGCTGTACCGGTCCAGGACCGAGTCGTAGAGGGCACCGAAACGGGTGGCCATCTTCCCTTCCCGGGCCAGGCGTCCGTCGAGGATATCAAAGAAACCTGCAAACAGGATCAGCCCCCCGCCCCACGCCAACGGTCTGAGATCCCCCTTCGGGAGTTTGTCGGCGCCATGGATCATCGCCACGGCGGCTATAATATTCATCAGGAAACCAAAAGTGGTGATCATGTTGGGGGTAACCTTCATCCTGATCAACATCCTTACCATCGGCTGGATGATACGGTAAATAAGCTGCTGTGCCTTGTTCTTCATACGTTGTTATATTTGGTGATTCACCCTCCGGGAAAAGTTTTTTTTATTACAACCGCACCTTTTACGATCCTAACCTGTTTGGAAACCACTGCTCCCTCCCTTTGAGGGGAGGATCAGGGTGGGGGCTTAATTCATAAAATTTCTATCAAGCTGTTTCTCCGGTATCATAACGTTCCCAATCCATTTTGAGTTAGAAATCAAATTTGAACCTGACCCTGATCCCAAACGAAGACACGCCGGGGTTGCTCAGATAGGTAAGCCTTTTGATAAATTCAACCCTGAAAACCTTGAAAATATTGGCGACTCCCGCGCTTACCTCGATATATGGCCCGTGATCAAGGGCAAAGGTCACCGGTTTGCCGGCTGCATCAACAGGAAAACGAAACAGGGTGTTATCGTATTCCGGGTTATTCAGCGATGTGACCCTACCGTAAAGCACCTTGGCGGCAACCGTTTCCCGCCATTTCAGTTTTTTGAGCAGCGGCACCTTGTTGAAGAAGAAGCCGTTGAAACAATGGTCTACGTTGAGGGAGGCATACTCATCACTGACAAATTCCAGGAAGTTCATCAGGTTATAGGAGGCGATCTGGTAGGAATAGGTCTGGTTGGCGCGGTGAATGAACAACAGCGGGTAGGGTACCTTTCCGAAGATCTTGCCGGCCTCGCAGGTCACATCGGTGTAGCCCAGCAGCGACAGGTAAAAACGTTTATTGATGGTCAGTTTGGCATTCAGGTAATTGTAATCATTCCCGATAAATTTCGATCCAAGGGTCAGCTGAAGTTGCGTCACAGGGTATTTGTTGGCCATCGGGAAACGGTACTGCTTTCCCTGGTAAAACTGTTCATGCGGCGCATAGCGCAGGGTCAGCGATGCTTCACTGATATTGAGGTTTGCAGGATCATTCACATGCAGGCTGTAATCGGTCCTGTTGAAACAAAGATCGCCCCCCGGACGCTGCTGCTGGAACTGGTATCCGAGTGTGTAGGAAAAATGGTTCCGGAACTCGTTCAGGTGGTCAATCTTAAAGGTCTTGTTATACAAAAGCTTGTCATTGACACCACGTTTGAATGAAAGCAGGAAGTTATCCTCCTGGACAAACTGGAGCTCCTGTCCCGGGATCTTTGTTTCATCCTGGTAACTTACCCGGATCGATTTTACGGGAAATTCAAAGATGGAATGATTTGTCAGGGAGAAGGTCGATCCCAGGTAGTATTTGAACTTTTTGTCGGTAAACCCATAGGCGCCGTAGGTTTCCAGGTTGATGCGCCTGCTGAACTTATCGGTGGTCCGGCCACCCAGCCTGATACGGTAACCCTCCACAGGGTTGTAACTGTAAAAGGTGTTCACCGGCCCGATCTCAAAGTTCCCCAGGTCGCGGTATCCTGCGAAAAGCAACAGCATGATATTCATCATGTTTTTAAATACCGGGATACGCTTGATGCTGTCGATCATCACATAGGTACCCTGTTCCGACCGGGTAAGCGGTACGTGCCGGTGTGCATCCCAGTAGGCTGCACTTCGCTTTCCCGCACTGTCGGGCACCTCCTGGTAATCACCTGTCAAAAAGCTTGACGGGATGGGTTGATTCACCCGGATGGAATTATAGGAGACCATCCGCTCACCATAGATCCCGATGCCATCTTTGGACAGGCCGAAGTCGATCCCGATGCAGTCCTTTGTGAGGATCCAGCCCTTGTTGCCGGTCTTCGAAAAATCCTGCGTGATCTTCACCTCCTTGGCCCAGTTCAGGTTGATATCCTTCGGTACCGACAGGTCGATCCGCCTGACGGCATAGCTGCTGTCGCTGGTAATGTAGAGGAACCCCTGGAACAGCATATCGCTTTTGTTCCTGGGGGCAAAGAGCATCTTGTAGCACCGGGTGCTGTCAACCATCACGGTATCCATGATGAAAAACCTGTAAAAGACAGGTGAAGTGGAGGCAATCGGACTCAGGAACAGGTTGGTCAGGAACATGATGCTGTGATCGTAAATGTTGATGTCCTGGTACATGTATTTCAGGTATTCCGTCATTCCCTGGCTGTTCAGGTAACCTTCGAAGGTGACCATTTTGGATGCCTTCACGACTTCGCCGGAGGCGGATGGCGTTCGCCGGGAGTAGACATCCGACAGCGTCTCCTTCAGGTACAGCGGCAGGATCCGCTTCCCCGGAATTTTGGAGGTATCGACATTGCTGAAGATGAACTTGAATTTCTTCAGGTATTTGCGGTTCTTGAACTTTTCGGTAAGGTTGCTGAGGGCAAACTGGATCTTTTCATATTTCTCGTACTGGTAGGTACTGAACTGCTCCTTCCTGTTAAGCTCCTTATGGGCAATGACCTGGTTGATCAGGGCCACGGCGGGATTGTCCCGGTTACGGTAACGCTGCTTTTTAGGCTTGATGACCACCTCGTTTAACTGCTGGGACGATGGTTTCAGCTTTACGTTCAGCACCTGCAACTGACCCGTTAGCACCGGCAGTTCGGTGGGCTCGTATCCCATGCAGGCCACCTGGATCCTCCCCGAGGACCTTTTCCCTGTCAGGAGGAAGTTGCCGTTGAGGTCGCTGGTGGTACCGGTGGAGGTTTTCAAAAACACTACCGTTGCCAGCGGGATCGGTTCCCCGGTGATCAGGTCGGTAACCTTGCCCTTCACGGTTGTAGGGCTCGTAATCTGCCCGGTTGCCATGGTTGACACGATGATCAGGCAAAGGAGCAGCAGAAGCTTATAACTGGATTTTACTGGATTCACGGGCTGATTTAAAGACAAAATACTTTTGTAACAGGTAGTTGAAAAAGATGCCGACGATCACCGAGGCGATCACCTTTGACACGATGTAATTCAGATTACATGGGGTGGTCAGCAAATAGACCCCGGTGACGTTCAGCAGGATACTCCCGGTCCACACAACCAGGTAACGGATTGCCTGCCTGGCAGGTTTTCCATCGCCGGCACGAAAGGTAAAGTGGCGCCCCAGCAGGAACCCGGCAACACCGCCGCACACCGAACCGGCGGAAGTAGCCGCCAGGTACCAGATGCCAAGCAGCTCGCGCAGCAGGATCGTGATCAGAAAATCAACCAGGGTTGCCAGCAACGATGCAACCTGCGACCGAAAGAATATCATCATAAGGTTCCATATAAAAACATCAGATTCCCCGGGCCAGCAGGTAAACCAGCTGAATCACCAGGTTTGTATAAATTCCGGCAACCACATCATCGGCCATGATCCCCCAGCCATGCGGCAATGCCTCGGCCCTGCGGATCCCCAGCGGTTTCACGATGTCGAAAAACCGGAAGAGGATAAAGGCAGCTGCCACGTTGAGCCACCCCGGCCCAAGCCACAGCACGCTGACCAGCATACCGGCGACTTCGTCCAGCACCACCTTTGAGGGGTCCTTTCCCCAGGAAGGTTCAACCTTCGTGGCGCCGGCAATTCCCGCGAAAATGGCGATTACCGCCAGCACTGACAGCACCAGGTTGGGTTCAGGGAGATAATTCCGGGCAAGAACCACGGGAACCAGGGCGCCCAGTGCGCCCATGGTTCCCGGTGCAAACGGGATCAGTCCCAGTCCGAAAGCTGACAGCACCAGCTTCCATCCCGCTGCTTCACGCCTCTTCATAGTAATCAAGCCCGAGATGTGTGATAAGGTTCTCTCCCATCATATGCCGCAGGGTGTTCTCCAGCTTCATCAGCTGGCGGAACAGGTCATGCTGCGGAGCCAGTCCGGGAGCCGCCTGCGGCGACTTAAAGAAGAAGGAGAGCCATTCCTGGATGCCCGACATCCCCGTGCGCTTGGCAAGGTCGAGCAGCAGGGCAAGGTCCAGTACGATGGGCGCCGCCAGGATCGAATCGCGGCACAGGAAGTTGATCTTGATCTGCATCTTGTACCCCAGCCAGCCGAAAATATCAATATTGTCCCAGCTCTCCTTGTTGTCGCCCCTCGGGGGATAATAGTTGATCCTGATTTTATGGTACAGGTCGTGGTACAACTCCGGGTTGAGCTCCGGCTCCAGGATGTTGCTCAGGCTTCCCAGTTTTGAAACCTCCTTGGTCTTAAAACTTTCGGGATCATCGAGTACCTCTCCGTCGCGGTTACCCAGGATGTTGGTTGAAAACCAGCCGTTGATGCCGATGTTCCTGGCTTTTAACCCGGGGGCAAGGATGGTCTTCATCAGCGTCTGCCCAGTTTTGAAATCCTTCCCGCCGATGGGGGTGCGGGTTTGCTTTGCCAACTCAACCATGGCCGGGAAATCACAGGTAAGGTTGGGAGCCCCGTTGGCAAAGGGGATTCCCGATTTAATGGCCGCATAGGCATAGATCATGCTTGGGGCAATCGCCAGGTCATTGTTCCTTAACCCAGCCTCAAAAGCTTCCAGCGATTGGTGAACCTCCGTCACCTCCAGGTAAACTTCTGTGGAGGCACACCATACCATGACAAGCCTGGTGCAGTGGTTGTTCACTTTGAACTGGCCAATGTCCTTCATCAGGGCTTCGGCAAGCTCCATTTTGGTGGCGCCCTTTTTCACATGGGTCCCGTCGAGGTTGTGTACAAACTTCCTGTCAAAGACGGCTTTCATGGGTATGATCCCCGAGAGCTCCGGCTTCAGCATGTCGAGCTGCTGCTGATCGAGCACCCCGGCTTTGGAGGCCGCCTCATAGGCATTGTCTTTGAAAATATCCCATCCCCCGAAGACAATGTCGTTCAGGTCGGCTAATGGCACAAAATCTTTGATACGCGGATTCCGGTTCTCCGTTCTCTTTCCCAACCGGATACTTCCCATTTGCGTGAACGAACCGACGGGTTGTGCAATTCCCTTCCTTACGGCAAACACACCGGCAATCAACGTCGTGGCAACAGCCCCCAAACCCGGAAGCAATATCCCGAGTCGCCCTTCCTGGCTTTCGATTTTTGTTTTCATCTCTTTTTATATTAGTTAAATGTAGGTTTTTGGCAGAACAGAAGGTTAAACCCGGCAATACCGACCGGTCGGTATTTTCAATCCATGGACAAATTCTTTTATAGTTTACATATTGTACGATGAGGGTACGATGAATTATGACTGGAACAGGTTTCTAACCGGTTTGCACAGCTATGTTTTAATAAGACGGTATAACAGGGTAAATTGCTGGCGTAACCTTGCGATGGCATCAAGAAAAGGTTCCCGGTGTAAAATATGTTTGAAGAGACTTGAACCAATGGCCAGCATCATTTCGTTAAGAACAGCAGGGTTTATATCCTCATTAATTTCTCCATCCTGCGCAGCCTGCCGGATGATCTGTTCCCAGAAGGCTGAATTTTTTTTCTCACGCTCCATCATTTGCTCTGAAAACCCGGGGTAACTGCGCGATGCCTCGAGGATCAGCTGGAGGTGGTCAGGATCAGCAAATTCAAAGCCGGTGAGCTTCGTCAGTTTCGAAATCTTCATCTCCAGGTGCTCCAGGAAGGAATCAACAGTACCCTTCAGGGTAGGTTGCCCGGCAAATTCCGCCTTTTCAAAAAACAGGTTTGAAAAGACAAACTTATCGATTACCTCCCTGAACAGCTCTTCCTTACTGCGGTAATGGTGATAAAAAGCGCCCTTTGACAATCCGGTAACCGCACAGATTTCGTTGAGCGTGACAGCGTCATAACTCTTGTTGAGGAAGAGGACGAAGGCTGACTGTAAAATAAATTGCTTTGTATCCATAATAACATACCGACCGTTCGGTTTACAAAATTAAATAAAAAAAGGATCCCCCGACAGGATCCTTAAAATTTATTATACCGTCATGATATCCTTTTCCTTGATATCAAATAATTTGTCGACTTTGGCAATATATTCATCAGTAAGCTTCTGGATGTCAAGTTCCAACCGTTCAACCTCATCTTCCGGAACCCCGTCCTTCTTTAATTTTTTGGCTGTTTCGTTGCCAATCCTGCGGATATTGCGGATACTTACCTTTCCGTTTTCAGCCTCTGCCTTGGCCTTTTTAACCAGGTCGCGCCGGCGTTCTTCGGTTAGCGGTGGAACCACGATACGCAGGATCTCCCCCTCGTTTTTGGGGTTAAATCCCAGGTTTGCAGCCTGGATAGCTTTATCAATAAGCCCCAGCACGCTTTTATCCCATGGCTGAACGATGATCTGGCGGCCATCGGGCGTACTGATATTGGCGGTTTGATCAATCGGGGTGCTTACCCCATAGTAATCAATCCTAACCCCGTCAAGCATCTGGGCGCTGGCTTTTCCGGCACGGAGTTTCTGAAACTCCTTTTCAAGATGCTGGATGGCGAGGTTCATCCCCTCATTGGCTTCATCCAGCGTAAATTCTATCTCATCATTCATAAATGGGAAAAATTAATGTTTTTAATGCACCAATGCAGAAATGCAAACAATGCAGAAGTGCAACAAATATCAATAAAATAAAAAAATAATACTGCAATGGTGAATAAACGATTCTCTGTTTGCAGGTTCAAAATTAAAAATAAAAACTATAATGCAACATCAAAAAAATCCGCTTTAAACGACCTGCTAATTTTCCAGACATCATGCGTTACCGGGATTGTAATAAGAACCAGGAAGAACATTTTCCCCTTCAAAAATTCACATACTCCACCATTTCCTGAACTCACCCGGGAATTGTCTTCATTTCTGAATTCATTTCAATTCCCAAATTCCAGCATTCCTCCATCAACAAACAACTGTCCCTATCGCTTCCCCTCTGATAAGCCGCAACAGGTTCCCCTTTGCGTTCATATCAAAAACGATGATGGGCATATGGTTTTCCCTGCAAAGGGTAAAGGCGGTCAGGTCCATGATCTTCAGCCCCTTTTCGTAAGCTTCGTCGAAGGAGAGGGTGTCAAATTTCGTGGCTGAGGGATCTTTTTCAGGATCGGCGGTGTAGATACCGTCAACACGGGTTCCCTTGAGAATGGCATCGGCCCCGATCTCGATGGCGCGCAGGGCCGAGGCACTGTCGGTGGTAAAATAGGGATTCCCGGTGCCCCCGGCAATAACGACTACCTGCCCCTGATTGAGATGACTGACCGCTTTTCTGCGGCTCATGGCATCACAGATGGGATCAATGGCCAGCCCCGATAACAGTTTAACCTTAACACCCAGTTTTTCGAGGGCCGCCTGGATTGCCATGCTGTTGATGACCGTGGCCAGCATGCCCATATAGTCGCCCTGTACCCGGTCCATTCCTTCACTGGTGCCGGCGAGTCCCCTGAAGATATTGCCGCCACCGATCACGATGGCAACCTGTACTCCCTCGTCAACCACCGACCTGACTTCTTCGGCATAATCGGCCAGCCGGCGGGGATCAATTCCATAACCCTGCGACCCTTCCAGCGCTTCACCGGAAAGTTTTAAGAGAACACGTTTCAGCTTCATCAGATCAATTATTAAGGGTAATGATGTATGTTATTCTCCTGTCCCGTGACAGTTTTTATATTTCTTGCCACTGCCACAGGGACAGGGGTCATTGCGTCCCACCTTCTTCTCAACCTTCACCGGCTGGGCATGTGCCGGTTCCTGGGTCTTTGAATTTGACTGCGACAGTAAATCGGAGTGCTCTTCCTTCATACGGGCGCGATCCATCTTGCGCGGCGCCTGGGCCTCCTTCACATTGTCAACCTGGATCGGCACGTCGGCCTTGATCAGGAAGGAGGTGATCTCCTTGTTGGTGCGCTGGACCATGCTTTTAAACAGCTCAAACGACTCAAACTTATAAATGAGCAACGGATCCTTTTGTTCATAGGCAGCATTCTGCACCGATTGTTTCAGGTCGTTCATTTCGCGCAGATGCTCTTTCCAGGCATTGTCGATCATCCCCAGCACGATCCCCTTTTCGATACTCAGCACCACCTCCTTGCCTTTGTCTTCAAAGGCTTTCTTCAGGTTTGCCACGGCCTGCATCGTCTTCAGCCCGTCGGTAACGGGAATGGCGATATTTTCATACCGCGAATCATTTTCATACACATCCTTGATGACGGGAAAGGTTTTACGGGCAATATGTTCGCATTTTGACTTATAGCGTTTATAGATATAGCCATACAGCCGCTCCACCAGGTCATCGTTGTTCAGCGTTCCGAAGTCGGCCTGTGAGATGGGCGAATCGGCCGCAAACTCTTTCATCAGGTCAAGGTTGAAACTGGTATAGTTGCGTGTATCCTGGGCATCGAGCACGATGGTTTCACAAACATCATAGATCATATTGGAGATGTCGACAGCAAGCCTGTCGCCAAAGAGGGCGTGATGCCTTTTCTTGTATATGGCTTCCCGCTGGATATTCATCACATCATCATATTCAAGAAGCTTCTTACGGGTGCCGAAGTTGTTTTCTTCGACTTTTTTCTGGGCCCTTTCGATGGAGTTGGTGATCATCGAGTGCTGGATGACTTCGCCATCCTTGATCCCCATCCGGTCCATGATCTTGGCAATCCGGTCGGAGCCGAACATGCGCATCAGGTCATCCTCGAGGGAGACAAAGAACTGCGAACTTCCCGGGTCGCCCTGCCTGCCGGCACGGCCGCGCAGCTGACGGTCAACGCGTCGCGACTCATGCCGCTCGGTGCCGATAATGGCCAGACCGCCGGCCTGCTTCACGCCGGGTCCCAGCTTGATGTCGGTACCACGACCCGCCATGTTGGTGGCAATGGTCACGGTGCCGGCCCTGCCGGCCTCAGCAACGATATCGGCCTCCCGTGCATGGAGTTTGGCGTTCAGTACGTTGTGCGCTATGTTTTTTCGCTTGAGCATCCTGCTCAGCAGTTCGGAGGTTTCAACAGAGGTTGTCCCAACAAGGCTGGGGCGTCCCTCCTTCACGAGCCGTTCGATTTCGTCGATCACGGCGTTGAACTTTTCACGTTTGGTCTTATAAACAAGGTCTTCGCGGTCGTCGCGGACGATCTTCTTGTTTGTCGGGATCACCACCACGTCGAGCTTATAGATATCCCACAACTCGCCGGCTTCCGTTTCAGCGGTACCGGTCATACCGGCCAGCTTCTTGTACATCCTGAAATAATTCTGCAGGGTAACCGTGGCATAGGTCTGGGTGGCTGCCTCGATCTTTACATTTTCCTTGGCTTCAATGGCCTGGTGCAACCCGTCGGAATAACGGCGCCCCTCCAGGATACGGCCAGTTTGTTCATCCACGATCTTTACCTTGTTGTCCATCACCACATATTCCACATCTTTTTCAAAGAGGGCATAGGCCTTGATCAGCTGGTTTACCGTGTGAACGCGTTCTGTTTTGATGGAGTAGTCGAGCATCAGCGCATCCTTCTTCTCGATCTTCTCCTCTTCTGAAAGCGGCTGACGCTCCAGGTCGGCGATCACCGAACCGATATCGGGCAGGATATAGAAGGTAGGATCTTCATAGGATTGGGTCAACAGGTCGATGCCCTGGTCGCGCAATTCAATGGTATTATTTTTTTCATCGATGACAAAATAGAGGGCATCGTCGATGACATGCATATTCTTGGCCTGCTCGGCGAGGTAGAAGTTTTCAGTCTTCAGCATCAGCGCCTTCATGCCCGGTTCGCTGAGAAATTTGATCAGTGCCTTGTTCTTTGGCAACCCGTGGTGCGCCCGCAGCAACTGCTCGCCGGCCTTTTTCAGGTTTTCATCGTTTTTTGGATCTTCCGAGAGCGCTTTTGCCTCTGAAAGGAGCTTGGTAACCAGCGCCCGCTGGGCGTTGTACAACTTGGTGACATTGGGTTTCAGATCATCAAACAGCTGGTTTTCACCTTTTGGCGTAGGACCGGAGATGATCAGGGGGGTTCGGGCGTCATCGATCAGCACGGAGTCGACCTCATCGACGATGGCATAATTGTGCGGACGCTGTACAAGTTCTTCGGGATTACTTGTCATGTTGTCGCGCAGGTAGTCAAAACCAAATTCGTTGTTGGTGCCATAGGTGATATCGGCCAGGTAGGCATCCCTTCGCGCCTGGGAATTGGGCTCGTGACGATCAATGCAGTCAACCTTCAGACCATGAAATTCAAACAGGGGGCCCATCCATTCCGAGTCGCGTTTGGCCAGATAGTCGTTGACGGTGACTATATGAACCCCTTTGCCCGGGAGGGCATTGAGAAACATGGGCAGGGTTGCGACCAGCGTTTTTCCTTCACCGGTAGCCATTTCGGCGATCTTGCCGTCGTGAAGCACCACCCCGCCGATAAGCTGGCAGTCGTAGTGAACCATATCCCATGTGATCATGTTGCCACCTGCATTCCAGGAGTTGCGGAACCGGGCGATATCGCCATCGATCTCGACACTTGCCTTTTTAGCAGCCAGGTCGCGGTCGTTCTGGGTTGCCGTGACTTCAACATATTCATTTTCAAAGAACCGCCTGGCGGTATCCTTCATCACGGCAAAGGCCTCCGGCAGGATCTCATGCAGCGCCTCCTGGGTCAGCTCATACGATTCCTTTTCCAACTTGTCGAGCACTGCGTAAAGGTTTTCCTTTTCGTCGATCTCGATATCATCGGAGTTGAGTTGTTCCTTTAATGCCTCAATTTCCAGCTCCTTCGCCGAAAGATGCTCCTGTATCCGGTGTTTGAATGCAATCGTGCGGGCACGAAGCTCATCGTTCGAAATGGTCTTAACCTCTTCCCACGCCACCAGGGCACTGTCAACCATCGGGTTGATACTCTTGATATCCCGCTGGGATTTATTCCCCAGCATCTTCTTGAAAAAATCTAACATATCTTTGGTTGATTACTGCAATATTTTCTGCAAATCGGCTTCCAATCCGCTGCTCGGTTGTCCGGCCTGGTATTTATATATCTTTCCCTCTTTATCAATCAAGACAAACAGGGGGTAGCTCCTCACATCATAATCCTTCAGCACCTCCGGGTGTTCCCCTGTATTCAGGAAGGTCCACACATAATCCTTTTTCAGGTTGATAAAACGGGTCATTTTACTGAAATACTTGTCGGCCGAGATACTGACAAAATGTATGCCATCTTTATATTTGTCATAAAGAGGCCTTATCAGGTCCATTTCCGAGAGGCAGCCTTCACAATAGGTAGTCCAGAAACAAAGCATGACAGGCTTTCCCTGCAGGCTTTTCAGGGTGACCTCCTTCTGATCTCGGTCAGGGAGGGTAAAACCGGGAGCCTGGGTTCCGGGTTTCAGGTTGGTAAGCAGGTGGATCAGATCTTCGGCCAGCACCCTGTTTTCGAAGAACCTCGATTTTGTTTTCGCCGATGCCAGCACCGCCACAACATCCTCCTGGCCAAATCCCGGCGTGTTGTAAAACTCCATCATCCCCTTCAGCATCACCATTTCACGCACCTGGTCATTCTTTAAAAGCGTGTCGGTCTGCATAAACTTCATCATGGCCGTATAGGGATCAGCCCCCTTGATGATCGTTTTGCAATCGGTCTTGTGCAGGATCAGGGAGGTAACGGTAATATATTTTGCGAAAAAGTTGTTAAAGAAATCCATGTATTCCAGGTTGTTAAACTGGACAGGTTTATCATTAAAATAGCTCCTGACAAGTTGCGATTTGCTGTAATACTGCGTCATTTGTTCCAGCGCGGCCAGCTTATAGGCTATGTGGGTGGCGAAATATTCATTTTCTATGGGGCTGAAATGCTGGATCAGCTGAAGCCGGAAGGTATCGAGCAGTTGCCTGTCGCGGGTGCGGTACAGCTGTTTAAAATGGTCCATCAGGAAAGCGCTGTAAATGGAATTGAAGGAGGTGATTGAATTGTTCAACTCCGAAGCGGCGGAGTCAGCCAGTGAAACCGACATGTTCTGCGACTGGATAAACGGGTTCACCTCGGCATTGTCATCATAGTTCATGGGTGCAATGCGGAGGTTATAGTGCCGGGTGGGTTCAAGAAATAATTCTGCTTTATGAAAATCGATGGTTAAAATCGAATAGATGGTTTTGGTGATCGGGACGGAGAGCGAGAAATGGCCGGTGGAATCAACCAGCGCAGTGGCCAGCGGCTTTTCGACAAAGGTGACCAGGTCGGCAGGCGTGCTGACCTGGATGGTTTTTTTTTCCGCACCCGGCGCTATCCCACTGACAATAACGTTCTGGGCCATCGTGGCACCCGTCATTAACAAAAAACATAAGGATATGATATACAACCTCATAATAACTATTTTAATTCCGTGACTTGTATTGACCCGGATGACCGGCCGGCAATCAATGGAAACTCGTCTCAATTTCCTCCGGTACAAATTGCCTGACATCCCCTTTGTTACGGATAATATCCCTGACGATGGATGAACTCAGGGATGCGTATTCCGGCGCACACAGCAAAAAAACTGTTTCAAGATCGGGAAACATCAGTTTATTCATCTGGCCTATGCCGCGTTCGAACTCGAAATCAGCGGCAGTGCGCAATCCCCGCAGGATAAACCGGGCGCCCTGCCTGCGGCAGAAATCGATGGTCAAACCGCTGTAGCTGGTAATGATAATTCCGGGTTCCTCCCCGAAAATCCGGTGCAGCCATTCCAGCCTTTGTTCCAGTGTGAAGAAGGATCGTTTTTCAGCATTCTCCCCGATGGCCACGATCACATTGTCGAACAGCGGAAGGGCTCTTCTGATGATGGATTCATGCCCGCGTGTGATGGGGTCAAATGAACCCGGAAAGACCGTAATTCTATCCATGTAAATCGGTTTGAATCAACAAAGGTAAGAAAAATGACGTGACCGGGAGGCTATTCAAAGGTGAATGACACCTGGAATATTTTCGAATTGAGCCTGTCGATGGAATTGGTATAGAGATTATGCTCTCTTTTGAGGACATCCATTAACCCGTACATCATCTTCAGTTCCAGTCCGAACTTGAACCATTCATTGTAAAAGTCAAATCCAACGCCTGCTTCAATATAGACATCGTTCTGGTTGAACTTCACGATCTTCTCATTCCTGTTTTTCTCTTCCCGCTTTTTTGCCTGGGATGCCAGGTCGAGCGTATATTGGGCGCCGGCAAGCAGGTAAGGCCTGAAATTATTGTACCGGAAAGCCTTGTATTTGATCTCGATCGGAAAATTAACATAGGTGGAAGGTACCTTTTTGGAGATGGTTGAAAACAGAATGGAGTCCTTTTCGCCAACGCGTTTCCTGAAGGTTTCGATATCATAAAGCAGCGTCCGGTCGCCAAAAGAAAGCGACGGTACAAACTGCAATTCAAGATCGCGCGTAAGGTGCATATTGGCAACAATGCTGATCACAAAGCCCGGCGTCGGGGTTGAATAAACCGAAAGCACCTTTGCCGAGTCGGGCAACGGTAAGATGTCGGGCAGGTAGGTCGAGTCAAACACATGGGTTCGCAGGTCGTTGATAGGCCTTATGGTGGCATAACTCATATTCACCCCGAGGATAAAACCGAAATGAAAGAGACTTTCCTCGTCATAATCGGGCATGTTGAGGACGACCGCCCTCTGGCTCTTACCCTGATTGGGAACGCAAAGAAACAGGAGTAACAGAATAAATAACGTGAACCGTTCGGTCTTCAAGGAGGTGTAGTAATGGTTGAGATTGTTAAACGCAGTTTTGAGGGAATTATTTTTCAGCAATGTAGATCGAGGCAATCCCCATGCTTAACCGGAGCTGTTTTGTGTTTTTCAGTCCTGTTTTCTCCAGGATTTCCAGAAAATCCTTTCCCGACGGGAAGGCAGCAACCGATTCGGGGAGGTAGGTATAAGCCTTGCTGTTCCCCGAGATGACCCTCCCCATGACCGGTATCACGAAACGGGAATAGATGCCATACAGTTGTTTCATCGGGAAGGAGCCGGGATGGGAAAATTCAAGGATGAGCATCACCCCACCCGGTCGCAGTACGCGCCGCATCTCCTGCAGGCCCAGGACCAGGTTTTCATAATTCCGGACCCCAAAAGCCACGGTAATGGCCTCAAACGAATTGTCGGAGAAAGGAATTTTTTCTGCGTCGGCCCGCCTCAGGGAGATGAGCTGATCAAGCCCCTTTTCCACCAGTTTTACTCGCCCGATCTCCAGCATCTTTTCAGAGATGTCGATGCCGACAATTTTCTGCGGCTTCAGGGCGGCGATGGAAATAGCCAGGTCGCCTGTTCCCGTAGCAACATCCAGTACCCTGGGTGGCTTATACGCCGCCAGTATCCTGACAAGTTTTTTTCTCCAGCCACGATCAATTCCAAATGAAAGAAAATGGTTCAGGAAATCATACTTTGATGAAATATCGTCAAACATCTCCCGTACAATTTCTTTCTTAGTAAGTTCCGCCATTCTGAAAAAAATTAAAATTTCTAAAACTCCTCAATCAACTCCACCATTCCTGCATTAAATAAAAAGGGGATCACCCAACTCCGGATAATCCCCCATTTTATTTACAATATTAACTTATGCGCCAAGCTGGAGGCGTTTAAAGCCGGTAACTGTCAGATCCTTATCGTTTTCAACGATGTACTGGCGAACGGTTTTCTTGGTATCCTTGATAAAATCCTGGTTCAGCAGGGTCATCTCCTTAAAGAATTTGGAAAGCTTGCCCTGAGCAATTTTTTCCAGCATTTCTTCGGCTTTACCCTCCTGGCGTGCCTGGTCTTTACCAATCTCGATCTCGCGGTCGATAACCTCCTGCGAAACATTTTCCTTATCCACGGCAACCGGGCTCATCGCAGCAACCTGCATGGCAAGTTCATGACCGATTTCGGCAGCATTTTTAGTATCCTTCTTGCTGAGTCCGAGAACGGTGGCAAGACGGTTTCCAAAGTGGTTATAGGCAAATACGACAGGCGCTTCAATTACCTCGTAATGGGCAATCTGGATTTTCTCACCGGTTTTGCCGAGGAGTTCATTCAGTTTTTCCTCCACGGTGGTAGTTCCAAGCGACATCGGCATAAGGTCGGCCACATTCTGGATGCGGCTGGCAAGACCCAGGTCAAGCAGATCCTTGGCAAATTTGATAAATTCTTCGGTTTTTCCTACAAAGTCAGTTTCACAGTTAACCATGACCACGGCGCCATATGTCTGATCAGCCGTCGTACTGGCAACCACAAAACCCTGGTTGGCATCGCGGTCGGCACGTTTACCGGCAACTTTCTGACCTTTTTTCCGCAGGTAGTCAATGGCTTTGTCAAAATCGCCTTCTGTTTCCTGCAGGGCCTTTTTACAATCCATCATCCCTGCACCACTCATCTGGCGCAATTTATTTACATCAGCAGCAGTAATGTTCATATAATCGTTTTGTTTAATGTTCGTTAATGAGAAATATCAAAATGGTGAAATAGTGACATGCAGAATAGTGAAATGGCGGGGTGGCGGGCAGCCAGGCAGCGAAAAAATGCTACGATGGGGATCCGGTGTTCAATATTTGTAATACACAAATAGCACCCTGATATTCAATATTCAGTATTCAATATTCGATATTCAATATTCGATATTCAATTTATTTCTTGGGTCTTCCGGCAGGTTTGCTGATCCTTTTCCTGGCAGGCTTGTTCGCATCTTCCGGTGCGGGTTCGAGCCCCTTCATTTTGGCCACTTTGGTGTCAACGAAATCTTTTTTCACGATTTTGATGCCGTCTTCATCGACCTCATCATCATCGGAATCGAACAGGGATGAACCCATCCTAATTTCGCCATCTTCGTCGCGGTCGTCGCCGGCCTCTTTTTTATCGCGGTCGAGCTTGCGTTCAACAAGTCCCTCTTCGATCGCCCTGACCATGGTATCCACGATGAGGGAGATTGATTTGGATGCATCGTCGTTGGCAGGAATCGGAAAATCCACGGTTCTTGGATCGGAATTGGTATCCACGATGGCAAAGGTGGGGATGTTGAGTTTCTTGGCTTCGGCGAGGGCGATATGTTCCTTGAGGATATCAACGATGAAAATCGCTGCCGGCAAACGGTTCAGGTCGGCAATGGATCCAAGGTTCTTTTCCAGCTTGGCACGTTCACGTGTGATGGTAAGTCTCTCCTTTTTTGAAAGGTTGGTATAGGAGGGGCTGCTCATCAGTTTGTCGATGGAGATCATTTTGCGGACAGCCTTGCGGATGGTGGCAAAATTGGTAAGCATACCGCCCGGCCAGCGTTCCGTAACATAGGGCATGTTGATCCGTTTGATATGTTCGGCCACGATCTCTTTCGCCTGTTTCTTGGTGGCGACAAAGAGCACCTTTTTACCTGATTTGGCAATTTGTTTCAACGCAGCAGCAGCTTCGTCGATTTTAGCCATGGTTTTATACAGGTCAATGATATGGATCCCGTTGCGTTCCATGAAGATGTAGGGAGCCATGGCAGGATTCCATTTGCGGCGCAGGTGACCAAAATGGACACCGGCATCCAATAATGCATCAAAATTCGTTCTTGACATATACTGATTCTAAGAATTCTACAATACTAACGTTTACTAAACTGGAATCTCTTGCGTGCCTTTTTCTGGCCGAATTTCTTCCGTTCCACCATACGCGGGTCGCGCATGAGCAGTCCCTTTGCCTTTAAAGGCGGACGAAATTCCTCGTTGACTTCGCACAGGGCGCGGGAAATGGCGAGGGCAAGCGCTTCGGCCTGGCCACGGATTCCACCGCCATCAAGATTAACCTTAATGTCGTATTTGCCCTGGTTGTTGGTCACCTCAAACGGTTCGGTCACCTTGAATTGAAGAATCGGAGTGGGAAAATAGTTCTTGAATTCACGGTTGTTCACAGTAATGATGCCAGAGCCGTCCTTCATATAAATTCGTGCAACAGCAGTTTTCCTTCTGCCGAGGGTGTTTATGACTTCCATATTACTTGATTGATGTTAATTTCATTGGTTTCGGTTGCTGTGCCTGGTGCAGATGCTCGGGACCGGCGTAAACATAAAGGTTGCGGAACATGACAGAGCCCAACCTGTTTTTCGGGAGCATCCCCTTGATGGCTTTCTCCACCACTGCCGTCGGCTTCTTGGCCAACAACTTGACCGGAGTTACCTCCTTCTGCCCGCCGGGATAACCCGAATGGGAAAGGTAGATCTTCTCTTCCATCTTCTTACCGGTCAGCCGGATTTTCTCGGCATTGATAATGACAACATTGTCGCCACAATCGACGTGCGGTGTGTAGTTGGTTTTCAGTTTGCCTCTCAGCAACAGGGCCACCTTGGCAGCCAGTCGCCCCAGTACCTGGTCTTCGGCATCGATAAGCACCCATTCCTTGGTCGCGGTAGCCGCGTTGGCGCTTATGGTCTTGTAACTTAACGTATCCATGCTTTCTTCCTGATTATTTTAAATAATTGAACCTTTTTCTTCCAAAAAGGGGTGCAAAGATAAAAGTAAATTTCTGTTCCACCATGCAATCCGATGCCCAAAACAGAAAATATTTCACATATCCTTTATTATGTTACATTATTTTGTAATTTTATGGCTTATTTTATGACAATATAGTGTTGCTTCAATCTGGATTGGAAATTCAGGATGCTGATATCTAAATCATTGTTTCAATTGATTGAGCGTAATGGAACCTTAATAATCCCGGAACAACCCAGGCTAAGCAGGCTGGCCGCCTCATCCAGCTGTGACTTTTCGAGGATGTCGATTACCTCTGAGCCCAGCCCTTTCGAAGGCAAGGGAGGACTGCAGTATTTTTACTCATATAATTGTGCTTAATCAAAAATATAATATACCCTATGGAATACCGACAAAACGAACAGCTGTTGCTGGCCTCCGAGTTTGTTCAGTTTACGAATCAGAATATATTCCTTACCGGGAAGGCCGGCACCGGCAAGACCACCTTTTTGCACAACCTGAAAAAGATCACCCCCAAGCGAATGGTGGTAGTGGCGCCTACCGGCGTGGCAGCCATCAACGCGGGCGGGGTCACGATCCACTCCTTCTTCCAGCTGAGCTTCGCCCCCGCCATCCCCGAATCGCTCCAGCCCCGCGACCCGGCCGCCCGCAACGAGGCATCCAACAGGAAATTCAACAGGGAAAAGATCAACCTTATTAAATGCATCGACCTGCTCGTAATCGACGAGATCAGCATGGTAAGGGCCGACGTACTCGATTCGGTGGATGAGGTGTTGCGCCAGTACCGCAACCATTACAAGCCCTTTGGCGGCGTGCAGTTGCTGATGATCGGCGACCTTCACCAGCTCTCGCCAGTGGTGCGCGATGCCGAATGGAGCATCCTCCGGGAATATTACCATAGCGCCTACTTTTTCGACAGCGTTGCCCTGAAAAAGACCAACCCCGTCACCATCGAACTGAAGGAGATCTTCCGCCAGTCGGACCGGCACTTTATCGGACTGCTCAACAAGGTCCGCGATAATGAGATCACTGCGGAAACCATCGCGGAGCTGAATTCAAGGCATATCCCCGGTTTCAGCCCTGATGATCATGCAGGGTACATCACCCTGACCACCCACAACGCCAGCGCCTTCGCGATGAACCAGACCAAACTGGCCGGTCTGGAGGGCAAGTCGCATTTTTTCAAGGCTGAAATTACCGGCGATTTCCCGGCCCAGAACTTCCCCACCGAGGAAAACCTGGAGTTGAAACCTAACGCACAGGTTATGTTTATCAAGAACGACCTGTCGGCCGAAAAACAATATTACAACGGGAAGATCGGCAGGATCACCCGGATCAGCGACGAGGCCGTCTTTGTAAAATGCCCATCCGATACCGGCGAAATCGCCGTTGGCAAGGTTATGTGGGAAAACGTGAAATATTCGCTGAATGAAGGCACCAAGGAGATCAGGGAGGAGCTGGCAGGCAGCTTTACGCAGATCCCGCTGAAACTGGCCTGGGCCATCACCATCCATAAAAGCCAGGGGCTCACCTTCGACAAGGTCATCATCGATGCCAACGCCGCTTTCGCCTTCGGACAGGTCTATGTCGCCCTGAGCCGCTGCCGTACCTTCGAGGGGATCGTCCTGAGTTCGCCCATTGCCGGCTCGGGTATTAAAACAGATTCGCTGGTGATCAGCTATTCGACGGATGCCCGGCAACAGGAGCCCGGCGCCGATAAGCTGAATGAATCAAAACACCTCTTCCAGAAGGAGCTTGCCATCGAACTTTTCGACCTGAAACTGATCCGGTACCGCTTCGACACGGTAATCAAAACCATCAGGGAAAATGCCAACATCCTCGACCAGGCGCTCGTCGCAGAGATCCAGGAAAAGCGCAGCCTGTGCGACTCGGAGCTCTTCCATGTGGCTGAAAAATTCAGATCGCAGCTCGAAAAGCTGATGGAACCGGGAGTGCTGCCCGAGGAAAATCCCGGGTTTCAGAACCGGGTCAGGCAGGCTTCGGTATATTTCTCCGACAATCTGAAAAGACAATTCAGGACCTTCCTCGAAACCATCACCCTTGATACCGACAACAAGGCGGTCAGAAAGCTGCTTACCGAGGCACTGGAAAAACTCCAGAAGGAGGTTTTTATCAAGGTCTCGTGCCTCGACCGGTGTCAGCAGGGATTTGACACCATGTCGTATATAAAGGTGAAATCGGGGGCCGAGGTCGACTTCCGGCCCACCTCAAGGCAAAAGACCCAGGATTATCTTGAATTTTCGAAAAACATCCTCCATCCTGAACTCTACCGCGCCATCAAACAGTGGAGAAACAACCTGGCTGATGAGTTCAGCATCCCCACCTACATGATCCTGCCGCAGAAATCGATGATGGAACTGATGAAACGACTTCCCCTGACCCTTCCCGAATTAAAGACCGTGAAGGGGATCGGCCCTGCAAAGGTCAAGCAGTACGGGGAAAAGATCATCGCCATCATCAGGGATTTCTGCACCGATCACGATATGGTTCCGGCCCAGACCGAGATCGCCGTGCAAACCAGAAAGGAGAAAAAAAGCAGCGCTGAAAAGAGCGCGGCAGGGCCGAAAAAAGAGAAGGGAAGCTCGCCGAAGATCAGTTATGAGATGTTCGTTGCCGGCAAGACCATCCCCGAGATTGCCTCCGAAAGGGGTTTTACCATCTCGACCATTGAAGGTCACCTGGCACCTTATGTGGGCAGTGGCGACCTGGAGGTGACCCGCTTTGTATCTGAAGAAAAACTAAAGTTTGTCAAGAACCTGCTGGGGGATCAGCCAAATAAGACAGTCGGGGAGATTAAAACCATCCTCGGGGATGCTGTTACCTATACCGACCTGCGTTTTATTCTGCAACATATCAGCAGGGAAATCTGAAAAATTCCAACCTTCTCTGGTTCGCTGCTACCCATGTATCAAAGACTCCTTTCAACCCATCTTTCGCGCAGCCGGCCCTTTTGCCTTTTCGGGGCAAGGGGTGTCGGAAAAACTACGCTCATCAGGGAGTTTGCCGGTAAATTCAGCAACTATATCCACCTTGACCTGGAAACTACCGTTGACAGGGCTATTTTTAATTTCGACGCCTCTGCCGGGGAGACCCTGAAGGCCATCAGCTTCCTGAAGGGCAAAGAGCTGAGGGGAAGCGGTACGCTGATCGTGCTGGATGAGCCTGCCGGCTGCCCCGAGGCACTTCGCTGGATCAGCGCGCTGACGGAACAAGTCCAACAGGGCCAGCCTGACCCGCAGATGCCCTTCCTGGTGGCAGTTTCCTCGGTCGTCACACGGGAGACGGACCTGCTCACTGACCGGCTGACAGGATCCATGAAGGCCTGCTTTCTGTATCCCTTTTCCTTTGAGGAGTTCCTTCCGGTGATGGGCGATCCGGCCGCGCTGGAGGCCTTCCTCGAGGTACCGGTGCCTCTCTATGCCTATGAAAAGCTGCTGAACTATTTTCATCTCTACAGCCTCATCGGCGGGATGCCTGAAATCACGTCAGAATATGCGGAGAATCGCCATCTTACTGCCTTACAGAACCTCTATGAACGCATCGAGGATCGGTTTATCCAGGGTCTGCATGAGGTTACCCAGGGTACGAAAAGCCGCGAACTGGCCACCGACGTATTGCAAAACACCTATCCCTTTGCCGCCACCAGGATCAGCTTCAACCGTTTTGGCAACCTTGAAAAGGGCAGCCGGGAGATCGGCCTGGCCTTTAAAGCCCTGGAAAATGCATTTTTTTTAAGGATGGTCTATCCCGGCATTTCGACCGTTCTGCCGCAGGTTCCCGACACCTCCAGGTTCCCGCGCCTGCAGATGCTTGATACAGGGCTGGTCAATTATTTTTCGGGAATTCAGAAACCGCTTTTCCAGTCGCACGACATGAACGCGATTTTCGAGGGGCAGATTGCCAGGCAGGTAGTTGGGCAGGAGATCCTGGCAACAGCTGACGGGCATATGACATCTTCTTTCCCGGGATTAACCACGCACGAACAACAGCAGCTGCCCAGGGAGGGAATGCCGGTCCTTAATTTCTGGACCCGCGGCAAGGCCCAGTCGACCGCCGAAGTCGACTTCATGATCCCCTTTAACGACCTGCTGATCCCGGTAGTCGTCAGATCAGGCGAACCGGGAAGGCTCCGGTCGCTGCACCAATTCATCGATGCCTCCCCGCACAACTTTGCGGTACGGCTCTATGCCGGCAAACTGGGGGTGCAGCAAACACAAACCCTGCGCGGGAAGAAATTCTTCCTGCTCAACCTCCCCTATTTCCTGGCCGGCAAGATCGGGGAGCATCTCAAGGGGTTTATCCGGCTGGCAAACGGATAGCCGGATTTTACTTACCTTTGCATACCATTTCCAACAACTGCATTTATGTCGACCAGCGTTACCAACATCACCAAACTTTATGGCGCCCAGAAGGCGCTGGATGCCGTTACCCTTGAAATAAAACCCGGCGGGATAACCGGCCTGCTCGGTCCCAACGGCGCCGGAAAGAGTACCCTGATGAAGATCCTTACCTGCTTTATTCCACCTACATCGGGCGATGCTGCCGTTTGCGGATTTGACGTGATGGAACAATCTATCGAAGTCAGGAAAAAGGTGGGTTATCTTCCCGAAAACAACCCCCTGTACCTTGACCTGTACGTGCGCGAATTTTTGGGATTTATCGCCGGAACACACCAGATCAGGGAGAATGTTGCCGGAAGAGTGGCAGATATGATCGAAATGACAGGGCTTCAAAGTGAACAGCACAAGAAGATCGGCGCTTTGTCAAAAGGCTATCGACAACGTGTCGGACTGGCCCAGGCGATGATTCACAACCCGGAGGTGCTGATCCTGGATGAACCTACCTCCGGACTCGATCCCAACCAGCTGCTCGAGATCCGCCATCTGATCACCGAAGTTGGCAAAACCAAAACCGTGATGATGTCAACCCATATCATGCAGGAGGTCGAAGCTATCTGCGACAGGGCCATCATCATCCACCATGGCCGGATCGTAGCTGACGATTCCACACAGAACCTTCAGCATCTTGCAGTTTCAAAGGTGCTGATCAAGGTCGAATTTGCCACCCCGGTTGCCCATAAACTGCTGTTACAGATTCCCGGCGTGACCGAAATCCAACATCCGATCCGGCAGATCCATGAACCGGTATCTGCCATCTGGCATCTCAGCGGCCCGGGTGCTGCCGATATCCGCCCGGCCATTTTCCAGTTTGCGGTTGACCACAAACTGACGGTCCTTTCCCTGCACCGCGAGGAACAGAAACTCGAAGAGGTTTTCCAGGAACTGACTAAAAAATAATCACAGGGGGGATTTAAAAAAATTATTATTTTTGCAAACTATTAGTGGACAGATTTGAATGATTGCAACCACTGGAAAAAAATGCTAAACCATATTTCCTCCCCTCAATCACAAATCAGCCTCTTGTTTTCATAACTTGTAATTCGTAATTCTAATATTATGGGATATTTATTTACATCGGAATCCGTATCAGAAGGACATCCCGATAAAGTAGCCGATCAGATCAGCGATGCATTACTCGATGAATTCATGCGCTGGGACCCTGAGTCCAAAGTAGCATGCGAAACCTTTGTCACAACAGGCCTTGTTGTTTGCGGGGGAGAAGTCAGAACCCAGGGATGGGTTGATGTACAGGAAACTGCCCGCCGCGTGATCCGAGAGATCGGTTATACCAAGGCGGAATACCGCTTTGATTGCGATTCGTGCGGTGTTATCTCTACCATCCACGAGCAGTCGCAGGATATCAACCAGGGCGTGGTTCGTGAAAAGAAAGAAGACCAGGGTGCAGGCGACCAGGGCATGATGTTCGGCTATGCCTGCCACGAAATGGACAACCTGATGCCTATGTCGGTTGAACTGGCCCACATCATGTTACAGGAACTTGCCGCTATCCGCCGCGAAGGAAAACAGATGAAATACCTCCGCCCCGACAGCAAGTCACAGGTCACCATTGAATATGACGACAACGGGAACCCGATGCGTATCGATACCATCGTAATCAGCACCCAGCACGACGACTTTATCAAACCCAAGGATGATTCCCCCGCGGAGGATAAGATCGCTGAAGTTGCGATGCAGGATAAGATCCGCGATGATGTTCAGAAAATCCTCATCCCGCGGGTGAAGAAAGCACAGCCAGCCCGTATTCAGAAGCTGTTCCAGGGTGATTACAAGTTGTTCGTGAACCCGACCGGCAAATTTGTAATCGGAGGTCCTCACGGCGATACCGGCCTTACCGGACGCAAAATCATCGTTGACACTTACGGCGGCCACGGAGCTCACGGTGGCGGCGCTTTCTCCGGAAAAGATCCCTCAAAGGTTGACCGCTCCGCTGCCTATGCTGCCCGTCATATCGCCAAGAACATGGTTGCAGCCGGCGTTGCCGACAAGGTGATGATCCAGGTTGCCTACGCCATTGGCATTGCACAGCCAGTCGGCCTGTATGTAAACACTTACGGCACAGCCGCTGTGAAAGATAAAAAAGGCAACACCCTTACCGACGGTGCCATCGCTGAAAAGGTCAGCAAGGTTTTCGACATGCGCCCCTATTCCATCGTGGAACGCTTCGGCCTCAAAAACCCCATCTACCAGCCTACCGCCTCCTATGGCCATTTTGGCAGGGATTTCTATACCCGTGAAGTTGAAGTGTTTTATCCCGTCAAAGGTGTAAAGCCCATCAAAGTCAATGGCAACGGGAAAGAGGTTTATCTGAAGAAGGTAGATTTCTTTGCATGGGAGAAACTCGATTTTGTGGAAAAGGTGAAAAAGGAGTTTTCACTCTGATCTTGCATACCCTGAAACTTTCCCGGCTTTTACTGCTTTCGCTGATGCTGTGCGCCCTTGCGGGGAACGCACAGATCAAGTTGCAAAGCTATACATCGGCTACCGATACCTTTTACTGGAAACGCTACACCCACATCCCAAGGCCGCAGAAACTAAACCTGCGGCCTTACGGGGTTGTGAACCCGGGAAAGGTTGTTGAATCCTTCCTTGCCCAAAACCTCAAACAGTTCCCCCTGTTTACCGAAGATTCATTGCCAAAGTATTCCGTTGAAAAATTGAAAAAATGTCTATATCCCATTGATGTCAATGGAGATAACCTTCCCGACATCATTTTCAGCGGGTACAGCGGAGGAGAGTCGCCACTGGTGCGTATTTATCTCAACCGCAGCGATAGCTTTGAGCTGGTCTTTGAAGACTTCCAGTATATCACCCGCCTTAAGAAAAAAGAGGGGCGCCTCACCGAACTTTCCACCGGGGATGCGGGCAGCGGGGATAGTTATCTCTATTTCACCCGCGATTACAAGGTGATGCAGGAGCATACTGTTCCAGAGTTCATCAAAGTCAAACAGCATGTGGCATACCGTTATACAGAAGAACCTGTGCGGTATTATCCCGTGCCCATCCCCTTTGTTGCCAGAGCCGACACCATGCTGCTGCGGGCTTCGGCAGCCAGGCTCAATGAACCCTTCTTTCCCAAACCCGAAACTTTCGGTAACATCGTGGCAAAATACCGAAGCAAGGCAAGGGGAATTGTGCTGGCCATCAAATCCTATGGAAAGGGCAACGACTGGTACTTTGTGGAAGTCTACCCGGGAACGATGCCCACAGCCTCCATCCTTTACGGTCTGGAGCGGATGCCCTCCTTTATCCGCGGATGGGTATCGGGGCAATCCATATTCCTCGACCTGAAATAACCTGCTTTCAGCCAACCTTGCTGATCTTCTCAAGCCTGACGGGATCCGCGATCACGATTTTTTTCCCGGCAACCTGGATAATCCCCTCCCTGTGAAATTTCGACAGGGTGTGGATCACGTTTTCAGTTGAACATCCGGCAAATTCCGAGATCTCCTTCCGGGTCAGCGTAAGTAAAAAAGAGGGCGACTGATAAACCGACCGTGACAGGTAGAGCAGGATATCGGCAATGCGGCCATTGACCTGTTTATGGGCAAGGCTGATAAAATTCAGGATGGAGGCTTTGAACATGCCGGTCATCATCTCCATCAGCTTCAGCATGAAGAGGCTGTTGGTCATGGCAATTTCCAGCAGGATTGCATAATCTATAAAACAGACATCGCATTCTTCCACCGCCAGCAAAGAGTAGAGGTTGAACCCGCTGTTAATGGCGTCGGCTCCCCCGATCATGGCGGGCGCGCGCGCGATGGTGAGAATAAGCCCGCGGCCGGCCTCATCCTGCATGCTGAATTTCACAATCCCCGACTGCAGAAACACCAGATGGGATGACTTAACTCCCTGCCTGAGTATCTCCTCACCTTTGGTAAAATGAACCCGCAGCGAACTTTGCTGAAGTTTCCTGAATTCGGCTGGATTGATATACTGGCAGCTTATTGCCTGGAACATGCATTTGCTGCAGTCAACCTGTACTTTATGTTGAAGATTATTCAATTGGCCGAATGTATAAGATTCACAATCATCAATGGTTACTGGCTTTGCTGTGACAGGTATATTTTGAACAGGTAAAGGGCCCGAACAAGAGAACTGCCTGACAACGCCGGAAAACAAACGAATGAGGAAGGTGCATTTTCACCTATTGTACAACTTGCCGGCAAGGGTCAGGTGTAAACCTGTCTGATTCATTTCCGGGCAAAAAAAGAGCTGTCTTCAAATGTACTATTTTCAGACAGCTCCGATTAAAAATCAACAGAATATCAATGTTTTACAATCAGTTTTTTGGTAATACTGTTCTTCCCGTCAAGCACCAGGGAATAAAAATAGAGACCGTCGGCCAGACCCGAGGTGTTGATGGTTCTGGTTCCGGCACCCGGAGCGACTGATTCGGTGAGTACGGAGGTACCAACCATATTGCGTACCACGATCGTTCCCGTTAAGCCTGCAGGCACCGAACAGTTAAAACTGGCTGAGGCATCGGCCGGGTTGGGGTAGGCTGATGAGAGGAAGCCCTGGCGGGAATTCTTTTCATCCATGCCAACGGCCCATGACTGATACTTCACTAAAAGATAAGCCGAATCGTTATGGTTGGCTCCATTGTAGAAAACCCAACGTACCACACTTTCACCCAATTTAAAACCCATTCCTGTAATTGAACTATAATGGCCCACAAAATCAGTAAGGGTCTGTCCGGGTGTCATCGGAGCAGCATTGGGGGATACCGTGACAAAGGAGGGATAGCATCCGCCGGCCCAGCACATGGTGGTTTCGGTCGAATCCAATAATTTCAAATCGACCTTCTTTGAAAAAACGTTGATGGTATTTGAACTGATATTCTTGACATTCAAATAGGTAATAAGTTCAACACTGTCAGAAGTCCCGAGCTGGCAGATGGTCTTATTGGTAACATTGACTCCCTGTGGCGTGGTTAGTAATAAACTTTGTGAATAGCCATAAAAAGCCATTGTTGAAAAAAGAAATACAGAAAGTAATAATCTTTTCATAGCTGAAATTTTAAATATTATTATTTGTTATGTTGCAAAATTACAAAATTTTTCAAATGCAATTTCATGCCGGCCATAAAAATTAATATATTTGTACATTATAAAACTAAAATTTTCAGTCATGAAAAAAACGTTACTGTTTCTTGCCTTTGTGTGCCTCTTCGTTAATGGCTACAGTCAATCGCAACGGTTTATCCTCTTAGAGGAATTCACAAATGCAAGCTGCGGACCGTGTGCCGCGCAAAATCCTGCATTTGATGCCCTTTTGAACGCCAATAGTACCAAATGTACCTCCATAAAATTCCACACAAACTGGCCGGGGGTTGACCCCATGAATGCTCAGAATCCTTCGGATGCAGCCACCAGGGTTGGTTATTACGGAGTTACCGGTGTACCCCATGCCGTTATGGATGGCGTGCCTCAGGCCGGCTCAAATTATACCGGAGCCCCTGCCAATGTCACCCAGGCCAAAATCGATGCAGAATACCTGATCCCGTCGCCCATCGACGTCAGTCTTCAGCACACTATTTCTGCCGGGCAGGATTCGGTTTATTCCACCATGCTTGTCAAATGCACCCAGAGCTTTACCGGTACCCTGGTTGCCCATAACGTCATCATCGAGAAGTGGATCCATTTTAATTCCGCACCTGGAAGCAATGGAGAAAAGGATTTCTATAATGTCATGAAAAAAATGCTCCCGACATCGGCAGGGACTGTCATTCCGGCATCCATGACAACGGGCGATTATGTCCTGATGGAGGGATCGTGGAAATTCGGGACCGTTTATGACAAGACCCAGATTGCCTCTGTTGGTTTTGTCCAGGATAAAAACAGCAAGGCTGTTTTCCAGTCCGGCCTCAGTGCAACTACCCCGCTGGTAATGCCTTACAGTACCGATCTCCAGGTGATGGCTGTCAATAACGTATTGGCCGTTACCTGCAAGAACAAGATAACCCCTGTTGTGGATATCCGCAACAACGGGAACAACCCGGTGACCAGTATGACCATTAAATACTACGTTAACAATGGAACCGAAAGCACCTTCCAGTGGAATGGCAATCTGCCTAGCCTCAAACATGTGAATGTGACCCTTCCTGAATATGGCTTTGATATCCTTCCGCAGAATACCCTTACGGTTTTTACCACCAACCCGAACAGCACAACCGACCAGTACCCGAAAAACGACACGCTGCATTTTACCATAAAGGCTGCACCCGCTACCACAAACCTGGTAACCCTGACGATCCATACCGACAACGCACCGCAGGAAACCACCTGGGATGTTAAAAGTTCCACCGGCACTGTTGTTGCCAGTGGCGGACCCTATACCCAGTCAAACCAGTTCATCACCCAGAACATCACCCTGCCCCAGGCCGATTGCTATACCTTTACCATTTATGACAGTGGCAACAACGGCTTATGCTGCGTCAACGGCAGCGGTGCCTACCAGATCGCCTGCGGTAGTACGGTGATCAAACAGGGCGGAACTTTCGGATCTTCCGAATCAAGCGAATTCTGGATGGATGCGCCAACTTCTGCTGGGCCTGCCAACACGATCAGCCCGTTCAATGTATTTCCCAATCCGTTCGACGGTTCAGCCACGGTTTCCTTTTACATGGCCAAAACGGGAAATGTCACCATCAACCTGTTCAGCGCCCTCGGCCAGCTGATTTCCACCAGCGAACTGGGCAGCCTGACCAGCGGACAGCATGAAGCTGCCATTGACGGGCAGAAATTAGCCGCCGGCATGTATATCCTTCAACTCAACACGGGAACATCTGTCTTTTCAAGAAAAGTCTCTGTGATCCACTAATTTATTCGTTGTGAGGAATCCTGACTTCCAGGGCACCCACACCATATTTTGCCATGGGGGCATCGAAGAACTCGATGCCCTCCTGCTTTTTAAGAAGTTCGATAAGGTGGGTGCGCAGGATGCCATTCCCCACACCATGAATAAAGACAACCTTCAGGAAATGTTTTGCCACGGCACTGTCGAAGCATTTCAGGAAATAGTTTACCTGGAAATCGAGGATTTCAGATTTTTCAAGGTTTGTCGGATCATCTACCAGTTCATGGATATGCAGATCCACCACCGCTTCGCGGGGAGCAACCTGGTACCGTGAAATCAGCGAAGCTCCTGATACGGATGCAGGACTGGCGCCTTCCCGGCTTTCGGGCGATTCGGCAGCCCTGAAATGGGAGGTCAGCGAAAGCACTTTGACTACGATCCCTTTGGCCTGGACCATCGGGTGGTCGCGGTAGTTGCCCTCTTTGAAGAACTTCTTGCCATCAATGGTGAATTCCGAATTGAAGGGAGGAAGCACCTCCCGGCATTGCTGTTTGTGAAAGAGGAACTGCAGGCAGCCGTCGGTCCAGTGGGTTAGCTGCTCACGGTTGATGGTATCAAGCAATAATTTAGAATCAGGAAAGATGCTGCCATAATCCACACCATTATAGTGACCCAGCGGTGTTTTCCCGAAGATATTGTAGAGAACGTCGTAGGAGCTGTTGTTGATCAGGAAAATATCAACCTGGCCGGTGATCAGCCATTTCTGATCATGGGGTACAAAGGCCAGGTAGATGTCCTCCGATTTGCGGTCGGCTGTAAGATGATGGGGAAGGTGCCTCAGCCGGTCGTCGTCAGCCTCTTCCTGCACAGGCTCCCCTTTTGGCAGCTCAATGTTGTAGTGCTCCTCAAAGAAGCGGCCGGCAGGGTTGCTGGGCTCTATTTTTATCAGTTCACTGATCATGGTGGGAATTTCAAAACCATCCTCAATCAGGATGCTGACAATGCGGCTGTCGATGATCTTTGCCACAATTCCTCCCCCGGAGGTATTCAGAAACTTAACTTTATCGCCGACGTTCAGGGTACTCATATTTTGATTTTAAATGATTTAACGGAAATTGTTACGGTTTAACACGGCGGCAGGATCACCATCCCGCCTGCCGGGCTGCAAAGTTAGTCTGTTTTTGTTCCCATGGAATCCCGGCTGACAGATGTTTGTTAGCCACTCATTACCAGAAGCTAACGAATAAACCCTAATATCCAAACTTTTGAATATTAAAAAAATTAGTAACTTGCGCCCAGTATTAACCAAAAAAATGTCATTATGAGGAAAATTTCTGTCCTGCTGCTATTCGTATGTCTGGCAGCAACTACGTCGTTTGGCGGAGGATACCAGGTAGGTTTGCATGGTGTGCGTAACATCGGCATGGGACTTATCGGAACTTCACTGAGCTATGATGCCAGCACACTGTTTTACAATCCTGGCGGCGCTGCATTTGTCAATGATAAATGGAGTTTTTCCGGTGGTATGAGTTTTATTTTTGCCAGGGCTACTTTCCAGGCAAAAGATGCCAATTATCAGGCCACCCTGAAGCATGAACTGAATACCCCGTTTTATTTTTATGCAGCGTATAAACCTACCAAAAAACTCAGTGTCGGACTTGCAGTCAATGCGCCCTATGGCAACAGACTTGCATGGCAGGATGATGCCGGCACCGACTGGCAGGGACGTTACCTGATCAAGGACCTCTCGTTCAAAGCAATCACTTACCAGCCTACTGTTTCTTACCGGTTCAATGATATCATTGGCATTGGTGTTGGCTTTGTATTTGCCACGGGAACCGTTGACCTGAACAAATCGATTCCCCTTCAGGGCGCCAATGGCGACGGAACCCTCCATGTTAAAGGATCTACCAGCAATTTCGGCTACAATGCCGGGATTATGATTCATCCGGAACAGGGCTGGAGTATTGGTATTGACTACCGTTCAAAAATCGAGATGAAGGTAAAGGGTGCCGATGCCACCTTCAGCGTAGCCCCCTCACTTACCTCTAATTTTCCCAACAACAAGGTGGATGTCATGCTGCCTTTGCCTGCGAACCTCGACCTGGGTGCGTCGTATGAATTCGGCAAGAGAAAACAATGGATGATCGGTATCAACCTCTGCTATGTATTCTGGAGCACCTACGATTCCCTGGTTTTCGATTTCAAGACCAAAACCCCTGCTGTTGGACGTACAGCCACCCCTTCACTTTATGAAGACCGCATGATTGAGCGCATCGGCGCACAGTATAAGATCAATGACAAAGTTGCCGTTAGAATTGGCGCCTACTTTGACCCCTCACCCGTTAAGAACGACTACCTGAATCCACAGACGCCCAGTCTGAATGAAACCGGATTTACCTGTGGTTTTTCCATTTACCCGATGAAAGGATTCAGTGTCGATGCTTCCTTCCTGTACCTGTTAGGTGCCAAACGCAGCGGGACCTATTCTCCCGACAATTTTGCCGGCACTTATCGCACAGGCTTCAGCATTCCGGGACTCGGTTTATCGTACAGTTTCTAACTTTAAAATTTGAACGCTATGAAAAAAATACTTTTCATTATATTATCCATTGCCCTTTTTGCCTCGTGTGAGCGAAAAATCGACACGTTTAAAGTCGATAAAGGGAATGCCAATTTCACCACCTACATCGCCATGGGCAACTCGCTGATGTCGGGCTATGCCGACGGAGCGCTGTACCATACCGGTCAGAAGTATTCCATCCCCAATATCATTGCCGGACAACTTCAGCTGGCCGGATCGGGAAAGTTTGTTCAACCCGTTGTTACCAGTGAATATGGTGTTCAGTACCCCGGTTCAACCTCAAAGTACATCCTGGGTTATTCTTCCGACTGCAAGGGTGTGACCTCCATGGGTCCCGTGCACGCAGAGGGAACGCTTGAACCGCTTGCACCTGTTGGTTACCTGGTAAACAACCTGGCAATCCCGGGAGCAAAATCATTCCACATGCTCTTCCCGGGTTATGCAAATTACAACCCCTACTACGCCCGGTTTGCAACCAGCGCCACCAATATGGTTGTGCAGGAAATTGCTCCGCTGAACCCGACCTTCTTCACCATCTGGCTTGGCGACAATGACGTGCTCTCCTATGCCCTTACAGGCGGTGTTGGCGACACCATCACCAGCCCCGGCTTCTTCCAGCAGGCAATGGGCGGGGTGCTCACGGCACTCACTGTTAATGGCGCCAAGGGCGTCGTGGCTAACATCCCCGATGTTACCGCCATCCCTTTTTTCACCACGATCCCTTACAACGGACTCGTCCTGACCCAGAGCCAGGCCGACTCGGTGAACATGGCCATGCATCTTTACCAGCTTCCTTTTGTCTACAAAAAAGGACCGAACCCCTTTCTCGTTGCCGATCCATCATCCCTTCACCCGATGTTCAAGGTTCGCCAGATGCAGCCCGGGGAACTGGTGCTGATGAGCGTACCCCAGGACTCGCTTAAATGCAGGGGCATGGGAATCATCAACCCGGCAACCTTCTATCCCTACCCCATTCCCTCACAGTATGTGCTGACCATGGATGAAGTATACAAGATCAGGGTTGCCACCCAGGCCTATAACACGATCCTGGCAAGTCTTGCCACTCATTTCAATCTTGGACTGGTGGATATGAATGCCAAACTGAGAGAATTCCAGAAAGGGATTATGTGGGATGGGATTTCCTTAAACACGACCTTTGTGACCGGTGGTATTTTCTCCCTCGACGGAGTCCACCTCAACCCAAGGGGATGCTCCATTGCCGCAAACTATTTCATTGATGCCATCAATGCAAAGTACAGCAGCAAGATCCCCCAGGTTAACATTACCGCATACCCCGGCGTGAAGTTCCCGTAAACCGGTATCAACACCCATTATTACAGTCAAAAAGAAGGCGGACCTGATTCACATCGCGGTCCGCCTTCTTTTTAATTAACGCTCTTTGCCTATTTTGATATCACACTGCTGATAAACTGGCTCATCCTCGTGGCCGCCCTGCCCCTGTGGCTGATCCCGTTTTTCAGGTAAGGAGGCATCTCTGCAAAGGTCTGGGTAAACCCCGAAGGCATAAATACCGGGTCATATCCGAATCCATCGGCGCCCCGCCTCACAAGGGTGATCTCTCCATCGATACGTCCTTCGAATATCTTCTCCTCTCCATCCAGGATCAGGCAAATTACCGTGCGAAAACAGGCCTGGCGGTTTTCAACCCCCTCCAACTCCCCGAGGATTTTGGCGACATTGTCATCAAAACTGCATCCTTCGCCCGCGTAACGGGCAGAATAGACACCCGGCCGTTGGCCGAGCGCGGCGATCTCCAGCCCCGTATCATCGGCAAAACAATTCAACCCGGTCAGTTCATGGATAAACCGGGCTTTTTGAATGGCATTGCCTTCTATGGTTTCCTGGGTTTCAGGGATCTCAACATCAACGTTGACATCCTTCAGGCTGAGTATGTGGATTGAATTGCCAAAGATCTCCTGGATCTCCCGGAGTTTGTGCTGGTTATTGGTGGCAAAGAGCAGGTCTGACATATGATCGTGTAATCGGTGTGTGAGGTTGGAATCAATGGGGAATACGCTGGGAAAGACATCACATGACTTCACTGATAAGCCGGGTGACCAGTTCCCGGAAGGTCCACCCGTAGGCATAAACCATCCGGGGAACGATACTTGCTTTGGACATCCCCGGCACTGTATTTACTTCAAGAAAACAGAACTCCCTGCCGTTGAAAATATAGTCAAAACGTACCACCCCCCTGCAATGAAGCTTTTCATACAGGAACCTTGACATTTCGCAGCATCTGGCAGCATCGTCGGCAGGGATGCCGGCAGGGACAACCTCCTTGGCAAGGCCTTTCTGATATTTCGCTTCAAAATCAAAAAATTCCTTGTGTGAAATGATCTCCGTGACGGGGAGCGAGATGACTTTTCCTTCCGTACGTAATACACCGCAGGTGAGCTCCCGGCCGGCTATAAACTCCTCAACGATAACTTCCGAATCCTCCTGAAATGCCTTTACAAGAGCAGCTTTCAACTCCCCTTTCAGCTTGACTTTCGACATGCCCACACTCGAACCACCGTTGTTGGGCTTTACAAAAACGGGAAGGGCAAGTTCCCTGTTGATCCTTTTGATTGCCTCCGCGCCGTTTCCAAAGAGGTGTACCGATTTGGCCATCGGGATGCCATAGGAACCAACGACATTCTTGCAGAAGCTTTTGTTAAAGGTAAGTGCCGAGGTTGCCACATCCGAAGATGTATACGGGATTTGCAACATGTCAAAATAGCCCAGGAGTTTCCCGTCTTCACCCGGTGTGCCGTGAATGGCATTGAAAACAACCTGGAAATGTATTTTTTTCCTGCCGAGGGTAATGCTGAAATCATTTTTATTGACAGGAATTTTTCTTCTCCCGGAAAGATAATGCCAGTTTTTTCCCTGGATTTCGATCAGGTAGGGGGTGAATCGTTCCGGGTCCATGTGCAACAATACCTGTCTCCCGCTTTTCATGGAAATTCCATGTTCTCCGGAATCCCCACCGGCAACAATGGCTACATTCAACATATGCGTCATTTTTGAGCGACAAAAATAGTCATTTTCATTCCCTCTTGCGCAAAATTTAATTTTTCCGTAAGTTTGTCAATTCTTTTGGAAAACACAATAAAACAAACGTTTTCAGGTTATTCAGATAAAGCAGTTGATGAATTTTTTACGATTTCTGTTTTCAAAATTATTTCTCAAACACCTCCTCCTTGCAACTGGGATTACGGCTGTATTGATATGGATTACCCTGCAATCGCTTGCCTGGTACACCAAGCATAACGATTATATCATCGTTCCTGATTTCAGGGGGATGAATTACAAAGGTGTTCATGAAAGCGCTGATTACAGGAATTACCAGTTTTCGGTCATCGATTCCCTTTTTGATCCCGACAAGCCGACGGGTGCCATCCTCACGCAGGATCCCTACCCCGGGGCAAAGGTTAAAAAGAACCGCATGGTGTATATGACAGTAACGTCAACCGTTCCTGAAAAAACAAACATGCCCGACCTCCGCGACCTGACCCTGCGCCAGGCACAAACCATGCTCGAATCATCAGGCCTGAAACTGGGAAAATTGCTGTATATTCGCTCCTTTGACGAAGATGCGGTTCAAAACCAGCTGTTCGGGGGAAAGCCGATCAAAGCAGGGACTTCCATCAACAAAGGATCGGTGATAACCCTTACCGTCGGTATGGGGGCAAAGGCATCGCAGATCAGGGTTGATTCCCTGCGGGGCGACAGCCTTTAACCTGCCGGAAGGTGCAGCTGCGAAATGAAAAAATATTAATAAGTAGTAAATCTGACGTTGTAATGCGGTTTTTTATAATCACGATCATTGCCCTGTTCACGGGAGTTGCAGGGTTTTCCCAGGAGATCCTTACAGGCCTGCAAACCAACCCCATGGTCCAGGCAAAAGTTTTGGAGCTTGCCAGGATGAAAAGCACCGGTGCCGGACTTGATACGATTCCGGTCAACCTCCCCTTCTTTGATGATTTCTCAGCCAATGCCGTGTTCCCCTCAAATCTTCGCTGGATCGACCACTACGCTTTTGAAAACAACCAGTATCCTGTGTTCCCTGTCAACATCGGCGTGATGACCCTGGATGCCATCAACGATTCGGGTAACATGTATCCTGCCGCCGTTCCCGGCCCCGACGCCTTTATCGCCGATCATCTGACCTCCCGGTTCATCCGGCTCGACTCACTCTTCACACCCCTTCCACGACGGATCACACCTGCCGACTCAGTTTATCTGAGCTTTTTTTACCAGCCGCAGGGAAGAGGAAGAGCCCCGCAGGCTGCCGATTCCCTGGTACTGCAGTTCCTGGTCTCCCCCGCCCACGACAGCATTACCGCGGTTGATACCATTGCCGTTCCCGACCTGTGGAGAAAAATGTGGTATGCCAACGGCATGACACTCGACACTTTTTACCTGCATAACAACCGCTATTTTGTGCATGTCATGATCCCGGTGACGGATCCGGTGTTTTTTAAGAAAAATTTCAGATTCCAGTTTTTCAACTACGCGAGCCTGGCCAGTTCCACCGAACCAAGCTGGCAAAGTAACACGGATGAATGGAACCTCGACAATGTCTACCTCAACCTGGGCAGGAACCGGTACGACACGCTCTATCCCGAACTGCGGTTTATCTACCCCCCGCCATCACTGCTGAAGCGTTACGCGTCAATGCCCTATCCGCAGTACTGCAACGACCCTACGAATGAAATCCGTGATACGCTCGATATCCTCATGTCAAACCGGGATGTCGCAGCGCACATGTCGAGTTACAACTATTTCCTGACAAACCCTGGTGGAAGTTTCAGCAAGACCTACTCCGGCGGCAATTTCAACATTCTGCCCTATACCTCCCCGCCCAGTCCCTATGTGACCTATCAGAAATTTGCCCATCCTGCATTTTCATTCATTATCCCTGTAAATTCAACGGACAGCGCCGTATTCCTGATAAAACACGTGGTTAAGGATATCACTCCCGGGTCAGCCATGGGGGATACCATGCAGGCCTATCAGCGGTTTTACAACTATTTTGCCTATGACGACGGCACCCCCGAAGCCAGCTACGGGCTTAAGCCGGCCGGGTCGCAGCTTGCCTGCCGGTTCAAGCTTAACAAATCACCCGATACCCTTCGGGCCGTCAGGATGTATTTCAACAGGACCCTCAGCAACGCCAGCAGACAAAGCTTTTTTCTATCCGTATGGAATGACAACGCGGGAAAACCCGGCGATCCTCCTGTTTTCTCAAACCTGGTGACACCCTATTATGCCGACAGCCTGAACAAATTCATCACCTTTCACATCAGTCCGCCGCTCGCCATTACAGGAACCTTCTATGTGGGCTGGATTCAAACCACCGATGACAATTTATCGATCGGGTTTGACAGTTACAACAACAGCCAGTCGGAGATCTTTGTAAACACCAGCGGGTCATGGTACAATTCGAGCTACAGCGGTTCCCTGATGATCCGTCCGGTAGTGGGAAAACCAATACCGGTGGGGATTGCCGATATCATCACCGGGCAGTTGAAACTTTCCGTTTATCCGAATCCCTGCAGCGGGAGCACGCTTCATCTTCTTCTTCCGGCATCCGCCGTCAAGCAGCAACTGGCTGAATCATCCATGATCACCATTTCCGACCTGGTCGGGCATGTTGTGCAGAAATCCAGGTTCAGCAGCCAAATCGATGTCTCATCGCTTGCCAACGGCATCTACTTCCTTGAATACCGGGATCCTGCTGAATTCCATCACGGGATCGCCAAATTTATCATTTCCCGGTAGGGCCCTGTTCAATTTCATGAATAAAACAAACCCTACCGAACAGCCCGCTGAAACCCTCGAAAAGACAGATATTTCAGAGGAAACAGGCGAATTATACGAGCATTTTCGCTTCGTGGCTGACAAGAAGCAGGGGCAGCTGCGGATCGACAAATACCTCATGGCAAAAATCGAACACGCTTCCCGCAACCGCATCCAGAACTCCGCCCATGCCGGCAATATCCTGGTAAACGGTGTGGCGATCAAACCCAATTATAAAGTCAAACCCCTCGATGCCATCTCCATCGTGCTGGCCTATCCTCCCCGCGATACCGAGATATACCCTGAAAACATCCCGATATCCATTGTTTTTGAGGATGACGACATCCTCGTGATCAATAAAGCCGCAGGAATGGTAGTCCACCCGGGTCACGGTAATTTCACCGGTACCCTTCAGAACGCACTGCTTTATCACCTGCAGCAAACCAACCCCGGCAATCCTGATATCAAGCCCTATCTTGTACACCGTATCGACAAGGATACCAGCGGCATTTTGCTGGTTGCGAAAAATGAACTGGCACAATCGAAAATTGCCAGGCAGTTTTTCGAACATACCATCGACCGTTCCTATGTGGCGCTTGTGTGGGGAAACCTTGCCGGCGACTCGGGTACCATCGAAGCCAACATTGGCAGGGATCTCCGTAACCGGCTGGTACAGGCAGTCTATGACGATGAGGAGAAGGGGCGCCATGCCGTCACCCATTACCATGTGCTCGAACGTTTCGGCTATGTGACCCTGGTATCCTGCCAGCTTGAAACAGGACGCACCCATCAGATCCGCATCCATTTCAAGCATATCGGCCATCCCCTCTTTAATGACGAAAATTATGGCGGGGCTGAAATCCTCAAAGGAACTACCTTCACCAAATACAAACAGTTTGTTCAGAACTGTTTCAAACTGATTCCCCGGCAGGCTTTACATGCAAAGTCGCTCGGCTTTATCCATCCCTCCACAAAACAATTCATCTTCTTCGACTCCGAATACCCGGCCGACCTCTCTGCCGTGATCGGCAAATGGAGACAATATGCATCAGGCAGGAACGTCGATAATGAACAATAAGTAAAAGAGGATGACCTATGAAGGATGAACAACGGAGTATAACAGGAACCGGATACCTGATGCAGCTAGGGGTCTCCTGCTATTTCTGGTTTTCCCTTTTTTTTATCTCAGCACTGCTCTTCCCTGTTTCCATATTCCTTTGGATCACGACCGTGCACTTCGACAGGCGAAGGATGATCCTTCACCAGTTTACCTGCCGCTGGTCGGACATCATCCTGGGAATCAACCCCTACTGGAAAGTAACGGTTAAGGGCCGCAACAAGATCGATCCGAAACAAACTTACGTGATGGTCTCAAACCACCAGTCGGGTGCCGATATCCTGGTGCTGTTCAAACTTCACCGTCATTTCAAGTGGGTCGCAAAAAAGGAGCTGTTCATGATCCCATTCATAGGCTGGAATATGGGACTGAACGGCTATATCCCGATCGAGCGGAGCCGTGGCAGAAGCAAATTACTGATGATGGACCGTGCCGCAGAATCGATCCGCGACGGTAACTCCATGATTCTCTTCCCCGAAGGCACCCGTTCACACGACGGCAGCCTGCAGCCCTACAAAACCGGCGCATTCCGGCTTGCTCTGGAAACAAAAACTCCCATTTTGCCTGTCATCCTGAAGGAGACCCACCGGGCTATTAAAAAGGGGGGATTGCTGATCCACAAAAACGACAGGATAAAACTGATGGTCCTGGACCCGATCCCGTACGAATCGTTTAAACATCTCGATGCCAAGGAGCTTGCCCATCAGGTTTATGAGCTGACCAAAAAAGAACTGGAAGATCCTGCAACCTCATAGGATCCGTGCGGAATGCACAAAACATTGTCATTTTGTCATGGACCCACAGGCCTTATAAATTCTACATATACAAAACAAAACAGGAATTACGGGCAAATATAATCCTGCAAATTGTGTCATTTTGTCTGCAATTTTCTGACTTTTCCCCACTGGTACAGAAATTGACTTTTTCCGGACAACAACCCAATGTTAAACTAAAAAATAAGGAGATAAAACCATGACACTCATTAAATGGCAACACAGGAATCCGTTAACGGATATGGTAACCAATCTGTTTGACAACGACCTGGGAGATTTTTTCGGAAAGCGTTTCAGCGATCCGGCAGCCAACATTATCGAAAACGCCGATGCCTTTGTTCTTGACATTGCCGCGCCGGGGATGAAGAAGGATGACTTCAGGATTAACCTGGAGAACAATGTGCTGAATATCTCTGCCGAATTCGAAGATCAGAAACGCGAGGAGGGCAAAAACTACACCCGCAAGGAGTTTTATTACGGCTCATTCAGCAGGGCTTTTACCTTGCCCAAGACCATCGACCTGGAATCCATCAAAGCCGATTATGAAGAGGGGATTTTAAAGATCACCCTTCCAAAAAGGCAGGATGAACGGGTTGAAATGAAGAAGGAGATTAAAATTTCGTAACCTTGTTCCCGGCATAAAAAGGTCCGGCCGGGGTGGGAAACCACCCCGGCCGGACCTTTTTGTTTTATCTTTGCCGCATGAACCACAATGTCAAGGCACACCTGGCGCTGCTCACCTCCACCTTCATCTTCGGGTTTGCCTATAATATTGTCAAAGGGCTGATGCCGGCCATGCTATCGCCCATGCAGCTGATCTTCATCCGGCTGCTGGGGGTTGCCGTTATCTACTGGCTGTTCCAGCAGTTTTTCGCACCGGAAAAGGTCGAACGCAGAGACCTGGTGATGCTGGCTGTGTGCGGCATGCTGGGCTTCGCGCTGAACCAGACTCTTTTTTATGAAGGACTAAACCTGAGCACCCCCGTCGATGCATCCCTGATCCATGTCCTGAACCCAATCCTGGTGATGGTCTTTGCCACCCTGATCATCGGGGAAAAGATCACCTGGAAAAAATCGGGAGGTATCGCCCTGGGCGCCACCGGCGTACTCATCCTCATCCTGAACGGCCAGCAGGTAAGTTTGAACGGCGACCATGCACTGGGAAACCTGCTGATCTTCCTGAATATGGTCTTCTATGCCCTTTACCTGGTATTGCTCAAACCCCTGGTCGCAAAATACCATACCGCCACCATCCTGAAATGGGTCTCACTCTTCGGATTACTTTTTATCCTGCCCCTCTCCGTAAAACCCGCCCTCACGATCAACTTTGCCGCCATCACCTCCTCTGCCTGGATGGGGATTTTCTATGTCATCTTCCTGAACACATTTGTTGCCTACCTGCTGATCAACTTCGCGCTTAAAACGGCAAGCACCACGTTCGTAAGCTATTACAGCTACCTACAGCCTGTTATTGCCGCCGCCATGTCGGTCACCGTTGGCCAGGGAGGCATCACCCTCCCTAAAACAATGGCAGCCCTGCTGATCTTTGCCGGCGTATATATCGTGAACCGGCCAAATAAAGGGGAAATACCTGAAAAACACCGGCTGACAGGTGATGCCGGATCCGAAGTACTGATAAGAAACGAGGAGGAATGATCGCCGGGAGAATGATCCCTGTGCAGGCTGACACCTGATACCCTAAATGATCAGAAGAAATGGCGGAAGGGTAACAATACCCATTCAAAGATTTTCTGGATCAGGGGTCTGCGCTTCCATTCGAGATAATCGAGTTCCTGCGAATTACGGATTGTTTCGGCCACATGTTCGTTTAACTGAGCCAGGATATCGGGATCGGTGCCGATCAGTGCAATTTCATACAGGTACCTGAAACTCCGGAAATCGAAGTTGGCGCTGGAAACAGAGAAGATCTCCCCGTCGATCATCAGCAATTTGGCATGCAGGTTATGGGGCATGTAAAACAGCAGGTTAATGCCGGCATCGTGAAGCAACCCCAGGTATTTGTTACGCAGCAGGTCAACCATCCCAACATCGGAATGTTTGGGCATGATCACCTTTACACTCACGCCACGTTTGCTGGCATCCATCATGGCCTTGCGAAGAACGAAACCCGGCAGAAAATAGGGTGTTTCGATCACCACGGAATCAGCCGCCTGCCGGATAAGCTGCGTATAACGCTTTCTCAGCCGCTGAAACTGGATAGAGGGCACATCCCTGATAATCTCAAAACTGCCCTGCCTGATTTTACGGGTATAGGTAGCCTTCCTGGTGATAAAATACTGGTTGAAGGCTTCAAAATTTTCAAGAAATACCTTTTTGAACGAAAGAGCCAACGGGCCCTCCATCCGCAGGCACAATTCACGCCAGTTAAGGTTGTAACCGGTGATGTTGGCAGATCCGATATAGCTAACCGTGTCGTCGATCACCAGGATTTTGCGGTGATCCCGCCGGTGCCCGCGTGTGAAGATGTCGGTATTGATCTTGATCTTTTCAAAAAACTTGACCTCTCCCCCATACCGGATCATCTCGGTAAAGAAGGTCTCTGAAACCGGTCCCCTGCCCCATGAATCGATCAGTATCTTTACCTTTACCCCGGCCTTTGCCTTCCTGGTCAGCGCATCACGAAACCTCACCCCCATGACATCGTTGGCAAATTTGTAAGTCTCCAGGTATATATAATCCTGCGCCCTGGCAATATCCTCCAGCATCAGACTGTACAACTGCATGATATCGTCAATGACGCGGTAAGACATATGGTTGGGGGTTAGGCATTAGGCAATAGGCAATAGACAATGACATCAGGTATTGGTGACGGGTGAGATGTCGTTGTGGTTGAATCTGCAATACCGTCCTGTTTCTGATCGAAATGGTTGATATTATCATGATTCTTCGTTCAAACTTACATAATAATTGTGATTCATACACGCACCGCATAAAAATCAGAGACCACAGCGCCTTAACTTTATAGTGCTAACGAGCTCGAAGCTCAATGTTGTACATAATCTATAAAGCTAT